>OIET01000013.1_pt1 | contig 271668 bp, 226 predicted proteins | sample 1581871 | NCBI WGS metagenome assembly OIET01 (sample SAMN03279760, study PRJEB24777) | human gut metagenome | isolation source: fecal sample PR121 from 1 month old male Malay infant, vaginally delivered... | place: Singapore | collected 2005-09-16
ATCATTCTTGGTGGATTGGCCATCGCAATCGGATGGGCATTGGTGGGACTGATTCTGTGCATCTCCATCATCGGCATTCCGCTCGGCATTCAAGCGTTCAAGATGGCCAAGCTTGCGCTCTGGCCGTTCGGCGCGGAAATCGTCAACCTGTAGATTCCAAATACTACAAAGCCGCCAAAGCAACCCTTGACGAGGCGATCACCGACGTCAACAATTGGATTGACCAGCAAGCCGCCAAGGCCGAATAATAAAACACACATTATGTTGCTGCAGCAGCCAATCCTTGCAGAACAATGTCATGACAAAGGCCTGAGAAGACGACTTCTCAGGCCTTATCCGTGTCGCTTCTCAGTCGCTTGTAGCGACAGCTCCCCTCAAAAGAGGGGAGCCAGAGAAACACTTACTTCGAGACGTTGAATTTAAATTCGACGATATCGCCGTCCTGCATCACGTAGTCACGGCCTTCCTGACGCAGCTTGCCTTCCTCCTTGATCTTGACCATGGAGCCTTCGGCAGCCACGAAATCGTCGTAGGAGACGATGTCGGCCTTGATGAAGCCTTTTTCGAAGTCCGTGTGAATCACACCGGCAGCCTGCGGGGCGGTATAGCCCTTGTGGATCTGCCATGCACGCACTTCCTTCTCACCTGCGGTAAGGAAGGTGGAAAGGCCGAGCGTATCGTAGCCGACTCGCGCCAACTGATCCAGGCCGGACTCCTCAAGACCGGCGTCGGCGAGCATTTCACGCGCGTCGGCCTCATCGAGTTCGGTCAGATCGGCTTCGAACTGCGCGTTGAGGAAGATGGCGGGGGCCGGAGCCACGGATGCGGCGAGCTTGGCCTGCATGTCTTTGTTCTGCAGTTCGGCATCGTCCACGTTGAACACGTAGATGAACGGCTTGGCGCTCATCAGATGCAGATCGTAGACGGAATCCTTGTCGAAACGACCTTCGCGAGTCGCCTTATCAATGGTTTCGCCAGCTTCAAGAATGGTCTTCGCCTGCTTGACGGCTTCCATGTAAGCCGGTTCGATCTTCTTGCCGCGCAGATCCTTCTCCAGCTTCGGCAGCGCGTTCTCGATGGTCTGCAGATCGGCGAGGATCAGCTCGGTGTTGATGGTTTCAATGTCGTCGGACGGATCGACCTTGCCGTTGACGTGCACGATATCATCGTCTTCGAAGGCACGCACGACCTCGCAGATCGCGTCGGCTTCGCGAATATTGGCGAGGAACTTGTTGCCCAGACCTTCACCTTCCGAAGCGCCCTTGACAATGCCTGCGATGTCGACGAACGTGACGGTGGCCGGCACGATCTTCTCCGTATGCACGAGCTTGGCGAGCACCGGCAGACGGTCATCCGGCAACGGCACAATGCCGGTGTTCGGTTCGATGGTGGCGAACGGATAGTTTTCCGCCAGCACGTTGTTGCGGGTCAATGCGTTGAACATGGTGGACTTGCCGACGTTCGGCAGTCCGACGATTCCGATAGTAAGAGACATGGTTCCCTAGCTTAGTATTAGGCTTCGATGGCGTCGACTGCTTTGATAACGGCACCACGGAACGCGCTTTCCTCCAACGATGCGACACCCCTGATGGTGGTGCCTCCCGGAGAGCAGACAGCGTCTTTCATGGCACCCGGATGCGTTTCGTTGGCCAAATAGAGCGCGCCCACGCCTTCCACCATTTTGGCGGCCAAGCGGTATGCGGTAGCACGCTGCAATCCATATTTCACACCGGCATCGCCCAATGCTTCGATGTACATGTCGGTGAAGGCCGGCGCGCAGCCGGCGATGCACATGCCGATGCCCATATGCGCGGTGTCCACGCGTTCAATCAGGCTGATTGACGAAAATAGGCTTTCGAAGGTTTCCGCCTGTTCCTGCGTGAGCGTGTTGTCGATTTCCGTGACCAGCACGCCTTTGCCGACAGCCATCGGCGTGTTCGGAATGGTGCATTGAATGTGTGCCTGTTCGAAAGACGTTCCGAACAGGTCACGGAATTTGTTCAGATCCCAGCCTGCCGCAATGGACACGACGATGGTGTTTGGCTGCGCCAGCTGGTCAACAATCGGTGAAATCACCGCCTCAATCTGATACGGTTTGATGGCGATAACGACCACGTCGGCGACTTCGGCCACTTGTGCAGCGGTATGCACTGCTTTCGCACCAAGTTTGGCGGCGTTGCGTTCCAACTTGTCATAGTGTGCCGCGCAAGCCACAATGTCACTGCCGTTGACAGCACCAGCGTTGATGAGGCCTTCGGCGATCGCCTGTGCCATATTGCCGTATCCGATGAATCCGATGGTTGGATTGGCCATGTTTCTTTCCTTTGCTATCGATACTCGTCGTTGCCGAACAATCGTCAGAACAACTCCGCCAAATCTCCGCGGTTCAACGCTTCGTTGAACAGGTGCTTGAACACGGTGGAACCATGCACGCCGTCATGTTCAAACTCATTGGTAGTCCAATAATGTGAACGGCCGACGCGAGACAGCGTTTCGAGCTGCAATCCAGAATCGACGTACATGTCGTCAAAATAGACGGCAGCCTGCAGCGGAACCTCATTACGGGCCAACTGGTCGGCATCGTAGATCGTGCCGAAATGCGTGTCTTCCATAAGCACGTCCATGGCCGGCTTGAACGGACGCAACGCACGTTCCTGCTCGAACATCCACGGGAACATGGCCTCGCCGGTGAAATTCAGCGGACGAATGCCGCCCGCGAATTCCGGATGCTCGCCGCGCACGCGCTGGGCGGCCCAGCGAATCGGCGTTTTCAGCTCGCCATTGGCGTAGATGAACTCCTGCAACGGCCAATACAGCGGACGAGACGAGGTCGCATCCATCACGGAAGACAGGAACTCGTCAGACAGTTCCGCCGAGGCCGAGGCCGAACCGTCGCCGTCAAGGAACGCCTGGTCAAGAATCCAATGCACGCGTTCGAAACTCGGCTTCATGCCGAAATCGGATCCCAAGCATTGGAAGCGTTCCACCGTAAGCGGATCGCCGTTCGGCAATGTGACCTTGCGAGATCGCAGTATGTCGGCAACCGTAGCGGCACGTTCGATATCGATCGGGTAGCGCTCGTAGAACTGCTTCGTCTTTGCCGCCATGCGCGGGAACGTATGACGGTACACGTCGGTCGCATCGGCGGGAACGTGAGGAATGCCGCCCGTGGTGAAGCTGGCGATAACTCCTTGCGGGAACAGCGAAAGATACGTCAATGTCAGGAATCCGCCATAGCTTTGACCAAGCGTGACCCAACGTGCGCCCCCGAATTCGGTGCGACGCAGATGCTCGAAGTCACGAACGATCGAATCGGCGAGGAAACGCTTCAAAAACGCGGCACCGGCCTTGCCGTCGCCGTCCATGTCCTCAATCACATGCGTGTCGACACGAGATGAACGCCCCGTACCACGTTGATCCGGCAATACCACGCGGAAATGCTTGATCGCTTCCTCGATCCAACCATCGGAACTTGGACCGAGCGGACGCGGACCGGAACCGCCGGGACCGCCCTGCAGGAACACGAGCAACGGCAGGTCGTCATGCACATGTTCAGGAGCGGTGACCACACGGTAGAACAGGCTGATCGATTCGCCATCGAACCCATGACCGGGCTCGTGGCCCGTCCAATCCAACGGCACCTTGATGGAACGATCCTCAATATGCAATCCGGGCACGTAGTATTCGCTCAGCAACGTCATGCATTCACCTTTCCTTTGGCGTCATCGGCATATTCAATGCGAGTAGTGGCTTCTTGATGGCTTCCATCCCACCCACACGCGGAGACAACCTTACCTCACAAAAGCGGCTTTATCTTACCGCCATTTCATTCCTGCGCATGATGGCGCCACAGCGTATCTGGCGCTAGGGTGGAGCATATGTCGAATTTCAAGCAGCGTCTCTTGTCGTGGATGCATGGTCATGTCTTCGCAGGCGATCTCATCCTCACGCTTGTTATAGGTGTTCTGCTGTTCGGCGTGACCGGCAGCATCACCTATAATCCGGGATTGCTGTTTGACCTTAATCCTTCCATACAGATGGCGTGGGAAGCGGCAATGCTGATCCCGCTGCTGATTCGTCGATGGCGGCCACAGACCGGAGCGTTGCTCTGTGTGGCATTGGCCTTGACGCATCTCATATTCGGCCCTTGCATATTGGGCGCCGATATTCTGGCATTGGTCATGCTGTATTCGGTGATCGTCTACGGCAATCCCAAAAACACGAAAGCCTTCATTATTTTGGCGTTGGCCATCGGTCTTCTGGCTTCGGCGTTGATGGCATGGACCATGACCAATGGGCCGCTGCTCACCGGTGGCAAAGTGCATACGTGGAGCAGTTGGAATGGCTCAAATCCAAATGGCGCAATGGTCACGGAAGTCACTCTCGGCTCCATCTACACAGGAACATCCATGTCGGAAGTCGCCGACATGGTGGCGCAATACATGCTGGTGCTGACGCCGATTTTCGAAGTATGTATCATTTCCACCGTCATTGTAGCGTTCTGGCAGCGTGCCCGCCTGGCAACCGTTCGCATGATGCGGGAACGCAATGAGGCAATCGCCGCGCGAGACCAGGACGAACGCGATATCGCCGCGTTGGCGGAACGAGCACGCATCGCACGTGACATGCACGATGTGGTGGCGCACACCCTATCAATCATCATCGTGCAGTCTGATGGCGGCCGCTATGCAGGCACGCATGATCCCGCGGTGGCTAGAAACACCATGGAGACGATTCGACACGAATCGGAACGCGCACTGCATGACATGCAACGTCTTCTGGGAGTATTCGGGGGTTCACCGCACGCCGATTATAACGATATCGGCAATCTTGTGGAACAAGCGCGAAACGTCTCCCCCGACATTCGAATCCGACGGAATATCACCGGCACCGCCAGCCCAGAACAACTCGGTGAACAAGCCTCGATAGCTTCCTACCATGTAGTGCAGGAGGCGCTGACGAATATCCGCAAGTATGCGGGGCCGCACGTCGATGTGCATATCAAAGAGTCATGGAACAACGGTTTGCTCACTTTGAGCGTCACCGACAATGGTCGTGGCGCGGCGGCCAATATCGACGGGCATACGCCAGGTTACGGCCTGTTGGGCATGAAGGAACGCATCGAATCGGCCGGAGGCTCATTGCAGGCTGGCCCTCAACTCGGCGGAGGCTTCGAAGTTATGGCCACCCTGCCTTACGGCGGTAAAGAGCCAGCGACAGACGAAACCGGCGAACAGTATGCCTCGGAACAGTCCGAATCTTGCAACACAACTGCCATATCCAGCAAAGCGAAATTATCCGACGAAGCAATCGCACCTCACACAGCCGTCAACATATCGGCGCGAATCCCAGATCAACCATCGGAACAGACGCAGGAAACCAACCCACCAACCGGTCGCGATCATCGTTCGAACGCCCTGCAACACTTGCGCATTACCGCACCCAATCTGCATGATTTGCTCACATCGTTGAAACTGAAATCCGTAGAACTTGCCAATACACCCAATTCGCGAGGGCTGAATTGGGTGGAACGTGTTTCCGCGTGGACGCAGCACCATTATGTGCTCATGGATTCCGTTGGCGCCGTGATATTGGTCATGCTGCTGAATCGCATGTCGATTACGTTCTTTTTTGATAGTTCACGCGATGCGCAGCTCTCTCATGCGATCGCCGCATGCTGCTTGCTGGCACTGGCTCTTCGACGAAGGCTCCCCGAGATTTGCGCGCTTATTGTGTTCGTATTGTCGGTTGTGCAATTGGTGTTTTTGGGATTGATTGAGGTTGGACATATCGTAGCGTCGCTGTGTGCGCTGTATTCAGCCGTATTGTATGGGCGTGAACACGCATGGCGCTGGACCGGTCTTGCCGCTGTCACCTGTTCAGCTCTGATGGGCTTGAAAATCGCAGCCGACCAGCACGGATACACTACCTTGTTCGGCGCCATCGCCGCTTCCGCGGGCTTAACAAAACCGGTTTCAGCCACGTCAAGTAGTAGTGCAGCGTTCTTTACCGGTGCCATGTATACGGTTGCAGTGCTGATGCTGTGCGCCGGCATCATGGCGTGGGCACGTTGGGCGCGTTCCAGCGATTCAAACGCACTGGTATTGCAGGCTCGCGAAGAGGCACTGGTGGCCGAGCAGGAGAAGCAGCGTATTCTCGCGGCGAATATGGAACGTGACCGTATCAGTGCCAGCATTCAGGCTGAAGTCACCGCCACGTTGAACAGCGTGATCAGCCAGGCCGTCGATGGTATTCATATGTTGGACAGCGCCGAAGCACAAGGCAAGGAGCCTACCGCCGACGAGATTTCCGCAGCGTTCAAAGCCATTGGCGAGCAGGGGCGCGCCGCGCTCAAGCGTATGCGCGAACTGCTTGGCGTGCTTCGTGAGACTGGTTTCAGCGATGACGCTCATGCCGGTAGTGCGAGCGAACTGCAGTTGAGGCCCGCAGCACCGTTGGAGGAGCAGCTGCAGCGCGTGTCTCGATAGCCGATTCAAGTTTTTCAGGGAGATTTAAGGGTTTGTTTCGCGCTGTGAGCGGAACAATGCCGATAAGGTGGAGAGTATGAGCGAGGAACAGAAGATTCGTGTGGTCATTGCCGATGATCAGGAATTGGTACGTGCCGGTTTCGCCATGGTGATCGGCTCCCAACCTGATATGGCGGTTGCGGCGCAGGCTCGCGATGGCGCGGAAGCTGTGGCGTTGGCGGAAACGCTGCATCCTGACGTGGTGTTGATGGACGTGCGCATGCCCGGCATGGATGGTATCGAGGCGACCCGGCAGATCAGTGCGTTGCGGCATCGCTTCGCTGCCGATGGAACGCAATCAGAAGTCACTCATACCAAAGTGATCATTCTGACGACATTCGACTTGGATGAATATGTTATGGCTGCGATCACTGCCGGAGCGTCCGGTTTTCTGTTGAAAGATACGGAACCGGAAACGTTGCTGAATTCGATTCGCACGGTTTTTCAAGGTAATGCGATTATCGCACCGTCCGCCACGAAACGTCTTATCGAGAAAATGATGGAAGGCGATTTCATGGCTGCGAACGTTGGTAGGCCTGAAAATTCCGCAACTACTTCTGCTACGGATTCAACATATACCGATCCGGAATTGGACGAGCTGACCGACCGCGAGCGCGAAGTGCTTATTGAGATCGCGCATGGATTGTCGAATCAGGAGATTGCCGACAAGCTTTTCATCAGCCTGCCGACGGTGAAAACGCATGTGGCGCATATTCTGGCGAAAATCAATGCACGTGACCGCGTACAGGCGGTGGTGTTCGCTTATGAAAACCATTTGGTCTGACTGGTTTGTTGTTTTGCGTATGCATGATACGCAAAAAGGACTCCTACCATGTTTGTGGTAGGAGTCCTTTTCGTTGTGTTTGCTATGAAGCTCAGGCTTCGGCGAGCGCCTCAACAGGAGGCGTGCTCACTGCCCTGCGTGCGGGGAATACGCTGGCGAGCAGTGCTGCCACGGCTGCCACGGCGAGTACGATGCCATTAATGCCCCATTCGAACGGGAACACCACTTTGCCGTACATGCTGAACACCACGTATGCGCCCAGCCAGCCGAACAGTGTGCCAAGTAGTACGCCCGAGATGCCGGATACCAGCGAGATGAGCAGGGCTTCCACCGCGAGGGAGCGTCGCAACTGGCCTCGAGTCATGCCGATGGCACGCAGTGTGGCGGATTCTCGGGTGCGTTCGATCACTGACAGCGACAGCGTGTTGGCTACGCCGACAAGTGCGATGAGCACGGCCACGGCGATCAACCCCACCAGAAGCATCATCATGGAGTCAATCATGTTCGCCCATACGATGCGTTCGGCGATCGGTCCGGTCACTGTCGCATCAGTGCTCTTCTCCAATGCGGCCTGCATGTCGTTGTAGATGTCGTCAACGGAAACTCCCGACTTGTCAGTGTCTGCCTTGACCAGCAACACATGGGTGGCGGCATCAAGGTCACCATTGGTGAAATGGCTTTCATCCACGAATCCGACAGCTCCATATTGCGCGGATACACGACGGTAGTCGGCTTGGTTGGCTTGCAATGTCAGCGAACGCGTAGCGTCGCCGTTCTGGTTCCATTCAGTGGAGAAATCAGCCGTGCCATTGGCGAACTGCAGCTCCTTGCCGGTTTGCGCATTGTATGTTGGCATGAGCACGCTATCACTGTCGATGGAGGCGTTACCCAAGTTGGCACGCATGACCTGCTTGACCTGATCGATGTTTTTCACGCCGACCAGCAATGCGGACGTAGGCTGGGTTCCATCCGCTTTCTCCAAGGTCACGGAAACCGCCGGCGCATACAACGTGTCGGACACGCCGTTGATGTCAGATACATCCTTGATCATTTGCTGGCTGATGTCATCGCCCATGGCCACGATGTCGACGCTATAACGGGTGGCGAGCGCACCATTCATAGTCTCTTTGGCGCTAGCGGCACCGGTTGCGATGGTGGAGACCAAGGTGACACCGATGAGCAGAGCGGCACCGGTTGCTGCGATGCGTCGCGGATTCTTCTGAATGTTGGCGTGTGCAACTGTTGCGGAAGGACCTGTCAGCGAGGCCAACGCTCCAACGCCCTTCATGAGGGTCGGCATCCAGAATACCGCGGTGACCACCATGCCGAGGAACACCAGTGCGGCACCGGCGATGGCTATGAGCAGAATCATCGTGAATTGATCGCCGCTCGCATCCTCGCCGCCGTTGGTGGCCTGCACCTGCCAGATGGAGAATATGGCCATGGCGATACCGACCGCCACCATCAGAATACCGATTATGGCTCGCGTAAGGCTGGAACGACGGTTGTCGGTCAGTTCAATCGGACGCAATGCCTCCAATGGCGTTACCGCGGTGGCGGAACGTGCGGATCCCATGGATGCAAGCACCGTCACCACAATGCCGAAGAGAATCGGTACGACGGCGGCTTGCCAGGAGAAGTTGAACCGCATACCCGCCTGCATGATGTCGCTGACGCACATGCCCCACATGAGCAGGCTTCCAAGCACCACGCCAAGCACGGATGCGACGAAGCCGAGCACCACCGCTTCGAACAGCACGGAACCATACAGTTGGCCTTTCTTTGCGCCGATGGTGCGTAGCAAGGCGAGTGTGCGGCGGCGTTGCGCCACGAGCACTTGGAACGTGTTGGCGATCACCAGAGCCGCCACGAACATGGCAAGCACGCCGAAGCACATAAGGAATGTGGTGACGATGTTGGTTTGGTTGCCGCTTAAGGATTTGATGCTTTCGTCACTGATTTGCTGTCGTGACATCAGATCGAAATGCTTTGGCAGCAACGCTTTCACACCGTTGATGGTTTTTGCGGATACGCTGTTTCCATCCAAGGCAAGGTCGAGATACACCATTGTTGTTCCGGTGGCGTTGAAATCGTCCACTCCCTGCATTGCGGCAAGCAGATTGTTGGATCCTACGATCGCACCACCATAGTATGAGTAGGCGCCGTTCGGATCGGACGTGAGTCCTACCACGCGCACGTTGTCCGCCTTGGCTTTGCCATCGTCGCCTACCGCATATCGGGAGGTCAGGCTTACAGTGTCTCCAACGCCGACGTTCAACTGTTTCGCCATGTCTTCCGGCAGCGCGACTTCGTTGGAATCCTTCGGCTGGTCCCCTTCCGTGATATTCACGGGGAGCATGTTCTTCTGTGCCGCGGTGGAAATGATCTCGCCGCTGACGGTGCTGTCTCCCTTGGAAACGCTGACGCCGGTTTCCACCGAGGCACGGACGCCGCCAACCCCTTCGATGCCGGCGATCTGGTCGAGATGAAAGTCGCCGACAGTGCTGGAATACGCCTCGTTGAGTTCCTTATCGCTCAGGTCGGAGCTGTTGATGCTCACCGCATAGTTGGCGTTTCCGAACATGGCGGTCAGCTGCCGTGTCAGGGAGTCGTTCATGGCATTGCCGAACAGGAAGGTGCTGGCGATGAACGCCGTGCCGATCATGATGGCGATGCCTGCGGGTATGAGCATGCGCTTGGTTTTTCGCATGAGTTTCAAAGTGATGGACCACATGGTGGATTCTGTTCCCTTCTTCGAATGCTTCTATAGTGCGTTTAGCGGGAATGTCTCGCGGAAGCCACATTCATTGTGGCGGCCTCACGTTCCTTCATCAGCAGTTCACTCATCTGGTCTGCTGTCGGCTTGTTTACGTCCGCCACGATCTGGCCGTCGGCGAACACGAGCGCACGGTCGGCGTAAGACGCGGCGACCGCATCATGCGTGACCATGATGATGGTTTGGCCAAGTTCGTTGACGGAACGTTTCAGGAAGCTCAGCACTTCGGCGCTTGATACGGAATCAAGATTGCCGGTGGGCTCGTCTGCGAACACCAGTTTCGGTTTGGTGATCAATGCTCGTGCGATGGCCACACGCTGCTGCTGGCCTCCCGATAGTTCGTTCGGACGATGGTTGAGACGTTCCTTAAGGCCAAGCGTTTCCACCAGCAGACGCAACCACTGTCGGTCGGGTTTCGCTCCAGCCAAGGTCAATGGCATGAGAATGTTCTGTTCGGCGGTGAACATCGGCAGCAGGTTGAAGCTTTGGAAGATGAATCCGATGTCGCGGCGGCGCAGCAACGTAAGCTGGTTGTCGTTCATGCGCGTCAGATCGTCGCCATTGAATATGATGTGCCCGCCGGTTGCACAATCCAGTCCTGCCAACGTGTGCATCAACGTGGATTTGCCGGAACCGGAAGGTCCCATAATCGCCGTGAATTTTCCTTTTTCAAAAGCGACGTTGACGCCACGCAACGCATGCACCGTGTTATTTCCGGAACCGTAGTCCTTCACAAGATCCACGGTTGCAATGGCCGTATTGGTAGCTTTGATGGTGTCCCTGATATCCATGCTGTCATTCCTTTCTTTGGATTACCTCCAAAATTACGGAAAAACAGCTGATTCGAATATCATGCGTTGGTCTGAATTATCATCTCATCCTTGAGAATGAGCAAAGACGAGGCGCCTAATACCATTGATTCATCAATCGTCGAGAAGTACACCATCCTGCGGAGGTTCGAGCCAGTACGACTCTTTTTCCACGCTGACGGTGGAAGCCCACCATGTCTGGTCCACGCCTGGCAGCGAACGGATGGACTCATCCACCACACGCCACAGGTCCTCGTCATCTCCGGCGATGATTTCGATGAGGTAGTCGGCGCCATTCAAACCGACTCCGCTCATTGCATATGTCACCTCGTCGATCGCTAACAACTGTTCGACGTCGAGGCGATACGGAGGCTTCACACCGATGCCGAGAAACGCTTGGCGGAATCCGCCTAAACGCATGGGGCTTACCGTGGCCATAATGCGCATCACACCGGAATCCTCCAGTTTTTTGACGCGCCCACGAATCGCGGTGTGCGTCACACCAAGATGCTCCCCCAGCATGGCGTAACTTGCCCTGCCGTCTTTCTGCAATTCGTTGAACGTGTGCACGAATCGCGCGTCCAACCGATGCACGGGAATATCGGTGCCGACGCTGGCCTCACGTTTGGTCATGAATCCAGTTTCGCCGCGTTCGGCCAGCAGACGGTTGACCACGCTGACATTATGGTCGTCAAGCACCAATCGACCGCAGGAGAACACTTGCAGACGGGTCAATCCGGGCAGTGCGCGCAAATCGTACTTCAGGAAATGGTCCATACCGTCGGCTGAATACACCACGGCTTCGGCGATGATGTCGGCATCGCCCAGCGTGCAGACCACATAGGTGACCTGAGGCATGGCTTTGAGCATGGCGAGCGCCTCGTTGCGATTGCCGTTGATGCGCAGTCCCACAAGCACCTGACTGTAATTGCCGAGACTCAACGGATTGCATACGGGCACAATGGTCATGATGCCCGCATCGGTGAGCCGTTTGTAGCTTTCCGTCGCCGCATATACGGAAATGCCGATTTTATCGGCAAGCGCCTGCATGGTCATGCGTCCGTTGCATTGCAGTGCCGATACCACCTTCAAATCACGTGCGGTGATTGTGGTACGCCCTTCATCCTGTGTCATTGCACCCCCTATGACAGCCATGTCATCAACCACACGCTGCCTGCGGCGGCGGCGATGGCAATCACGAGAATAATCCAGTCGGCAATGCTCATCGTGAGATTGACCCGATATGTGCGTTTCACACCGTTCCGATTCAGGTTGAGTCCGCGCGATTCCATGGCCCAGCCCACGCTTTGGCTCATTTTGTAGGCGCGGATCAATACGGCGATGATGATCGGCAGATACGATTTGAACCGGTCTACGAGACGTACGAATATGTTGCGTTTTTTACCTGCCGCATTGACTTTGCCGCTCAGATCAAGCCCTCGCGCACGCTGCGCTTCGGACACGGATTGGAAGATGGAAAAGAACACGGGAATATACCGTAATGCGGTTGCCAGGGTAAGCCCGGCCTTGTAGGGCATACCAAGCGAGGTAAGGCCACGAACCAGTTTGGTCTGGCTGGTGGTGAACAGCGTGATGAAACATGCAAAGCCGAGCGCTGGAATGCGCAGACCCATCACCGCCGCCATGAGCAGGTTCTCCTGCGTGAGACGCAACCATCCCCACTGCCAGAGCACGTGCGTTCCACTCTGGTCGAAGACCGGCCAAAGCACCACGATGAACACGATGAGCACGGCGAGGATCTTCCACACCCATCCAATGCGTTCGGCGGGCACACGGTCGGTGGCGAGCATCACATGTTCGAGAATGAGGATGCCGAGGATGAACGCCCAGTTACGCCATACGAGGCAAAGGGCCAGCATGACGATGGAGATGAGGAATTTGACGCGCGGATCGGTGCGATGCAACCATCCGTCGCCTGGCACATACAGGTCGGCATCCATCAGCGTTCCTCCTTGTCGCATTCATCCTTGGCGATTTTCAACAATACGTGGGTCGCCGATACCGGACCGCGCGACTTGTACGGCTGACGCGCCTGTCGCGCGGGCGATTGTTGCGCTTCCTGCGATTTGTCGATCGGTCCATATTGCACGATATGACCGTCTTCCAATTCGAGCACGTGCGTGCAATACCGATATACGGCACGCATGTCATGGCTGATCATGATGACGGTGACGCCATGCCGGTTGAGTTTTTCCACGGTTCCAAGGAATCGTGATGCGAGACGATGGTCGAGACCCGCCGTAGGTTCGTCGAGGACGAGTATTGGCGTACGCATGGCGATCACCGAAGACAATGCCACCGCACGTCGTTCGCCGTAGCCGAGCGTGGCCGGCGAAACATCCTCATACCGGTGCAGGTCGAACAATGTCATCATTTCGTCGACACGTTTGAACACGGTGGCCGCGTCAAGTCCGAGCGCGGTCGGGCCGAACGCGATCTCCTCTTTGGTGCTGGAGCAGAAAATCTGATGGTCGGGATTTTGGAATACGAATCCGACGTGCGCGGCCATTTCGCCCACGCTATGCTTCGACACGTCGAGCCCATCCACATTCACGATTCCTTGCGTGGGTTGAATCAGCCCGTTCAGATGCTTGGCGAGCGTGGTTTTGCCTGACCCGTTGCGCCCAATAAGCCCTACGAAGGCGCCCTGTTCGATATCCAAGCTGACGTCGTCCAGTGCGGGAGACGCATTGCCGCCCTGCCCATAGCGGTGCGTCACATGATCCAGACTGATGATCGCATGCTTCGGCTTGGCATCGTTCCCTACCGGCAACGCCTTGATGACGGGAGATGGTCCGTCACTCACCCGCACGCCGGAGGATTCCAACAGTCTACGTTCCCGGGTAAATAGGCTGGCGTCTCCATTGCGCACCACTTCACCGTTGACCATGAAGAGCACCTGATCGGCCCAGTAGGCGATGTGTTCGGTATCCTGCTCGGCCATGATCACCGTCATGGAACGGGTCTGGCGAATGCGGTCGAGCACGTCGAACACTTCCTGCTTGCCTTCGGGGTCGAGGGCCGCGGTGGGTTCGTCAAGAATAAGCACATCGGGTTCCGCCGCGAGCGCGGCGGCGATGGCCACGCGCTGCATCTGGCCTCCCGACAGGCTGGTCGGCACACGCTTGCGGTATCCGGCCATGCCGACTAAGTCGAGCATGATGTCGATCTGCTTGTCGATGATGTTTGGGGCTACTCCGCGGTTTTCCAGCGGGAAAGCGATCTCATCCTCGACACTCGAGCAGAACAGCTGCGCTTCCGGATCCTGTTGCACGTAGCCGACGCGCTCCGACAGTGCCGAGACGGAGTGCCTGCTCGTATTCATGCCGTTAACTTCCACGACGCCACTCATGGTGCCGTCGGCCAGGTTCGGAATGATGCCGGCCAATGCCATGCATAGCGTGGACTTGCCCGCTCCGGTCGGTCCGATGATGCCGACGAAGGATCCGGACCGGATGTCGAAGCTGACGCGCTTGAGACTTTCCACCGGCTTGCTCCCGTCGGTCAGTGGCGCGTACTTCCATCCTAAGTCGCGAACCGTAATCATGACGCTCACCCCGTGCTTTCACGCATTTTTTTCCGCAGCCGGTAACCGCATTTCACAATAAAACCCGTGGAATCGCCTTTCATCGGCAAATCCACGGGCCTGCCTTCACATGATATTAATGTATCACTCCCCCGCCTTAATACCGAGGTTGCCCAAACGTACCAGCGGCGGATAGGCCTGACGAACGGCGGTGAACAGCGCGAAGCCCACAATCAGACCCACCGCCATCTGGAAGGAGTTGCCCGCGATCTCACCCAACGCCGGGCCAAATCCGGAAAGGATTCCGCCTGCGATGAAATAGCCGAACACCTTCCATACGCCTGCGATCACCGAACCGATGATGATGTTCGCCGGATTGAACTTCTTGACGAGCAGGCCCACGAGCACGGCCTGCAGGCCATCGATGACGAACGTGAAGATGGCCCACTGCGGATAACCGGAAATCAGATCGCTCAACGCCGGGCCAAGACCGCCGATAATGCCGCCCACCCATGGTCCGAACGCATACGCGCTGAAATAGATCATGGTGTCGGACAGGTTGAGGTAGCCACGGATCGGGGTCGGGATCTTCACGAGCATAGTCAGCACCGTGGTGACCGCGGTCATAATGGCGATCAGCGGAATGGTGTTGACCTGCAACGCCTTTTTGATATCGTTCTTGACTTCTTGAGCCATAATCGCCTCTCTCTTCTCTCTTTACGTAATCCGCAATATCATTACCACTATTTATCTTTTTGAAAGAAATCTGAACTTTTTTCTTTCAAAAGATAGAATTTAGATATTACTTTTCGTAACAATCGCAGATTCTATACCATCTGCGCTACATTACGATGACAACGTCCGCGAATATGGCGAAACGGTTTGTGGCACCAACCTTCTCTTCGGTGCCACAAACCGTTTCATTTGCTCAGGATGGCGTTATTCCGCCGATCCGATACGCCTCACTTGGCGAGACCGGATTCGCGCAGAGCCGCGAAACCGCCCTTGAGATCGTCGAGGATGTCTTCGATGTTCTCGGTGCCGATGGACAGACGGATCGTACCCTGGTGGATGCCCTGGTCCTCAAGCTCCTCCGGCGTCTCCTGAGAGTGCGTGGTGGAGGCCGGGTGGATCACGAGGCTCTTGGCGTCGGCCACGTTGGCCAACAGGCTGAACAGGTGCAGGTTGTCGATGAACACGCGTGCCGCGTCCTTGCCGCCCTTGATGTCGAAGGTGAAGATGGAGCCGCCGCCGTTCGGGAAGTACTTCTTGTACAGCTCGTTGTCCTTGCGGCCTTCGATGGACGGGTGGGAGATGGATTCGACTTCCGGAACGGTCTTCAGGTAGTCGATGACCTTCAGCGCGTTCTCGACATGGCGCTCGACGCGAAGCGACAGGGTTTCGGTGCCCTGCAGCAGCAGGAAGGCCGAGAACGGAGACAGGGTTGCGCCGGTGTCGCGCAGCAGGATGGCGCGGATGCGGGTCACGAACGCGGAACCGCCCAGAGCCTCGTAGAAGTTCAGACCGTGGTACGACGGATCCGGCTCGGTCAGGGTCGGGAACTTGCCCGGCACTTCGGCCCAGTTGAAGTTGCCGCCTTCCACGATCACGCCGCCGAGGGTGGTGCCGTGGCCACCGATGAACTTGGTGGCGGATTCGACCACGACGTCAGCACCGTGCTCCAGCGGGCGGAACAGGTACGGGGTGGCGAAAGTGTTGTCGACGATCACCGGCAGATGATGCTTGTGTGCGATGGCGGTGATAGCTTCGAAATCCGGCAGGTCGGCGTTCGGGTTGCCGAAGGTCTCGAAGTAGACGAGCTTGGTGTTCTCCTGGATGGCATCCTCGAACTCCTGCGGGTTCTCAGCGGAGACGAAGGTGGTGGTGATGCCGTCACGCGGCAGGGTGTGGCGCAGCAGGTTGAAGGTGCCGCCGTAGATGTTCTTGGCAGCCACGATGTGGTCGCCGGACTGGGTGATGTTGCGCACGGCGTATTCGACCGCGGCGGCGCCGGAAGCGACTGCCAAACCAGCGGCGCCACCTTCAAGGGCTGCGATGCGGTCTTCGAACACGCCCTGGGTGGAATTGGTCAGGCGGCCGTAGATGTTGCCCGGATCGGCCAGACCAAAACGCGCCTCGGCGTGATCAAAGTTATGGAACACGTAGCTGGTGGTCTGGTAGATCGGCACCGCGCGGGAATCGGTTGCCGGGTCGGCCTGCTCCTGGCCGACGTGAAGCTGCAGGGTTTCGAAGCGGTAGTTCTTGGAATCTGCCATGGTTTCTGCTCCTTGTGGGGAAGTGGTTCGTTGCTTGTCTTGCTGACCACCCGCCTTGCCGTGTGTGGCGGTTGGTCAGGTGTTGGTAGCGACAATAATCCGACGTCGCTTCGCAATGCAAACCGAGCGTTATCGCACTTGCCTATATCCCCTTATAAACCGTTGCAATCATTGCCATCCAGGCTTTGCAAAACTACTCTGGTAGCCATCAAAAAACTTGCGACACGCCAGCAAACGGCATCATGGTGACCCGCCGTACGAGGCGATGGGGCGGTGAAGTCAGGCAAGCGGCTAAAGTCATGGTCAGGCAATCGCAAGAGAGGGTTCCCATGAATGATGTGATTCTGTTCGACCGTGACCCACGGTACATTCCACGTGTGGCCGCGGTGCACGACATGTGCGGTTACGGCAAGTGCTCGCTGACGGCGGCCATTCCGATTCTGTCGGCGGCCGGATGCGACGTATGCCCCGTGCCGACGGCGCTGTTTTCGGCGCATACGCGCTACAGCGTGTTCACGTTCCACGATACGACCGAAATTTTGGACGGCTATCTGGATGCGTGGCGCAAGGAGAACGTCGATTTGGACGGCGTGTATTCCGGTTTCCTCGGTTCCGCCGAACAAGTCGCGATTATCAAACGTCTGTATGCGGATTACCCGCACGCCTTGCGTTTGGTGGATCCGGTGATGGGAGACGGCGGCGAGATCTACGCCACATACACGCCGGAATTATGCGAGGCGATGGGCACGCTGGTGGATGGCGCCGACGTGCTGATGCCGAATTTGACGGAAGCGTCCATGCTGACGGGACGCACCTACCCGGGGCAGAACATCGACAACGCGGAAGTGAACGGCATTATTGACGCGCTGCTTGCCTTGGGAGCGAAAAACGTGGTGCTCAAAGGCGTTGACCGTCAGGATGGCATCATTCGCAACTATGTGGCATCGGCCACTTCCGGCGCATCCGGCAAGCAAGAGATTGCGCACGACAAGCTGCCGTTCATGACACATGGCACCGGCGACGCCTTCGCATCCGCATTATGCGGTGCGGTGATGGCCGGCAGACCTCTGGCTGAATCGGCGCATATCGCCGGCGAATTCGTACGCCATGCCATGGAAAGCACGCAATTCCAGCCGAACCACACTGAGCGCGGTGTGAGCTTCGAGCTGAACCTTGACGAGTTGACGCGTCTGGTTCGCCGCTGAACATTCCAACCATATGCGGTTTCGGGCGCTCCATGGCCGCTCGCCTTGTGGAGCAATGTGGATAACGGCAAGTTATCCACCAACTATCCCAAACACGCCCGAAACCGCATCCTCTATCCACATTCGCCGTTCGCCCTTGCTTCGCGCCGGTCCTTTCTGCTGGACTTGAATCATGAACGGCAACACAACACATAACGTTCCGAACGCAACGCAGCGCTCGGAACAGCTTCTTGATTCCATCGCACGGCGACTGCATGATGGCACACTGTGCGCACGACAGGTCGGCGAACTCGGCGAACAGTATGCGGCCGCATGGCTGGAAAGACAAGGCTGGCAGACGCTCGACCGCAACTGGCACTGCCGATATGGCGAACTCGATATCGTTTCACGCGACGATACGGGATTCATCGTCTTCGTCGAAGTCAAAACCAGGCGGACGCTCCGCTATGGCACTCCGCAGGAAGCCGTGACGTCATCCAAGCAGATCAACCTGCGCCACGCGGCCGTGCAATGGCTGTCGGACAGCGACCATCGCACGCCACATAACGGCGTGCGCTTCGACGTCGTCACCGTCATCGTCCGTGATGGCAAACCGCTTGTCCACCATATCGAAGGAGCGTTCTGATGGCTATCGGCAGCGCGCTTTCCGTGGGTCTCATCGGCCTGAAAGCCTTCATCATCCAAATCCAGGCGTTCGTATCTCCGGGACTCCCCTACTTTTCCATCATCGGACTTCCCGACACCTCGCTCTCCGAAGCGAGGGAACGTGTCAAATCCGCATGTCAGGCCAGCGGTGCCAAATGGCCGGAAACACGGGTTACAGTCAATCTTTCGCCGGCGTCCATGCCCAAACGCGGATCCTCACACGATCTGGCGATCGCAGCGAGCGTGCTTAGCGCATCCGGAACGATACCGCATGACTGCTTGAACGACACCGTCGTGCTCGGAGAGGTGAATCTCGATGGCACGGTACTGCCCATCAACGGTCTGCTGCCGATTCTGCTGCATGCACGCGATCAAGGCGTATGCAAGGTGATCGTACCGCATGCCAATTTGGACGAGGCGGCCCTTGTGCCCGACGTCGACGCCATTGGGATACGTCACGTCGGCGAACTGATCGAACTGATGGGAGGCACCGCGAACTATACGATACCCGATATGATCCGAGACGTGGATGCCAACGACGGCGCCATGTCGGTATGTCCTCCTCCCGGAGATATGAACGAAGTCATGGGGCAGGAAACGGCCAAATGGGCGTTGGAAGTGGCGGCTGCCGGCGGCCATCATCTGATGATGACCGGTCCTCCCGGCACCGGAAAAACCATGCTCGCCTCGCGCATTCCCGGCATTATGAGTCCGCTCAGCGAATCGGAACAACTGGAAGTCGCCTCGATCCGCTCCCTATGCGGCACATTGCCCAGCTATGGCATCAGCGATGTTCCGCCATTCGAAGCACCGCACCATACCGCATCCACCGCATCCTTGGTCGGCGGCGGCGCGGGATTGGCTCAACCAGGCGCGATCACGCGGGCGCATCGGGGCATCCTATTCATGGACGAGGCGCCCGAATTCTCGGCACGCACCCTGCAAACCTTGCGCGAACCATTGGAATCCGGGTATGTGGCGATATCCCGCGCGAAAGGCACCACCTACTATCCGGCACGATTCCAACTGATCATGGCGGCCAATCCTTGCCCCTGCGGCTACGCATACGGCAACGGCGAGCGCTGCACGTGCAGGGAAAAAGACCGTATCAAGTACTTCAGCCGCCTGTCGGGGCCGATCCTCGACCGCATCGACATTCAGATCGAAGTGCCTCCTGTGGAACGCATCAACCCAGGCACGGTTCCTTCCGGCGAATCCAGCCACGCCATCCGCCTGCGGGTCATGGTGGCAAGGCAAACGGCACAGGAACGTTTCCGGGAATTCGGATGGGTCTGCAATGCGCAAGCCACCGGAACATGGCTTCGCGCCAACACGTCCACAAAAGCCATCGAGCTCGTGAACCATGCGTTGGCCAGCGAACGGCTCAGCCTCAGAGGGGCGGACCGAGCCATGCGACTCGCATGGACGCTATCCGACCTGTCAGGCAAAACCTCTCCCGGACCGGAAGAGATGATGCAAGGAATCTCCATGAGAACGAGGTTGACATGAACGAGAACACAACCGCCGATACGAGCGTCAACGCAACCGCCATCGACGATGAGACCCTGTCACGCGCGGTGCTCACCTATTGTCTGGACAGCGCCGATGCGATGATGTACGCGCTGGTCAAAGGCATCGGATCAGCCACGCATACCCTGCAACTGCTTGCCGACAGCGGTCCGGGCAATCATGAAAGCGTGGCCACGGCAGCCTATAAAACCTTGGACGCGGCGCTCATCAACGGCATTACACGTTGGGGACGCACCATCAATGCTCGAGGTATGGCCTCCTTCCACGGCGCAATGGTCTCGTGGCAGCATCGCCTGACCACATTGCCCAGCACCGACCCCGAGGAGCTCAAAACGTGGTTCACCGCAAACGGCACGCAGTGGATCGTCGCGCCGCATCACCCCTACTGGCCTTCGCAGCTTGCCGACCTCACCATACACACGGACTGGGCCGCGCCATTATGCCTATGGGGGAAAGGTGACCCCCAAGCGTTGGTGTCATGCTCCGAACCGGTCGGTGTCGTCGGATCACGCGGCGTAAGCGAGTACGGAAGGCAAAGCGCACACGAGCTCGCCAAACAAGCGGCCCGAGCAGGCCATCTCATAGTGTCAGGAGGCGCTCTGGGCACCGATGCGGCCGCCCACTGGGGAGCCATCCAAGCCATGGACGAGATCGGAACGCCCCTCGCAGGACGCACCGTCGCGGTATTCGCCGGAGGACTCAACTATATCGGTCCGAAAAGCAACGAGCGCCTCTTCGAAACCATCATCAACCATTCCGGCGCGCTCATCTCGGAACTCTGCCCCGGAACCGTTCCGGAAGCCAGACGATTCCTTATCAGGAACCGCCTGATAGCGGCGCTATCATCCACCCTCATCGTAGCCCAGGCACGCGCACGCTCCGGCGCGCTTAACACCGCAGGATGGGCCAACGAACTCAACCGCCGTGTATTCGCCGTGCCAGGAGATGTAACCATGCCTCACAACACAGGATGCAACCGACTCATACAAGAAGGCCAAGCCTCCATCATCTGCTCGCTGACCGATATCGACGAATTCTGCCACGCAGCGCATCGCCCGCAATCAGCCGACGCGGCAGACAACGACGACGAACCGTCGGAAGAGTCAACCGACACCAGTCTGTCGCAACCAACCAACGCCACTGCAGCCATACTCAAAGCCATACGAACATGCAGCGCGAAATACGGCCACGTCTCCACTGACGGTCTACTCGCCATCCTGGCCGAAAGCAATCCCGGAGAATACTCAATCTCACGAATCAGCATGGAGCTGGGATTAATGGAACTCAACGGACTTATCTGCACACAGCATGGCAACATCACCATCACCGACGCAAGCGCCACATGACATCACGCCCAACAACGCCACCGCCAAGCCTGCACAGATCAACGGAATCCATCGAAAACATACGCATCAGACACGCATAACCACGCATGCAGCGGCAAACCCGCCAACCGGCAAACCGCAATGAGGTCACACCTTGTGCGAAAATCGTTGCTATGAGTCCGAAGCATGTTGAAGATATGTATGATGCAGTAATCGTCGGCGCAGGCGCGGCAGGCCTGTCCGCAGCATTGGGAATGCTGCGAAGCGAACAAATGCAAGCCCTGAAGGAAGCCGGCATCGAGCCGAACATCCTGGTGATCTCCAAACTCCAGCCGTTGCGCTCGCACACCGGTTCCGCGGAAGGCGGCATTGCGGCCAGCCTCGGCAACGTCGAAAAAGACGACTGGCACTGGCACTACTTCGACACGGTCAAAGGCGGCGATTGGCTCGTCGACCAGGACGCGGCCGAACTGCTCGCCAAAGAGGCGTCGGAAACCGTAATCGATCTGGAACATGACGGTGTGGCGTTCTCCCGTACTGAGGACGGCCATATCGCACAACGACGTTTTGGCGGACATACCAAGGATTTCGGCAAGGAACCGGTTCGCCGCGCCGCCTATGCGGCCGACCGCATCGGCCATCAGATCCTCTTCTCCTTGTGGCAGCAATGCGTGGCCGAAGGCGTGGAATTCGCCGAGGAATGGTACGTGACCGATCTGGTAATCACCGAAGACGGATCCAAAGTCGAAGGCGTAGTGGCATTTGACACGCATAAGGGCCAAACGCACGCCATCCACGCACGCAACGTGCTTCTGGCCACCGGAGGCGCAGGCCGCCTATTCCACACCACCTCCAATTCATGGGATCTGACCGGCGACGGCATGGCTCTCGCACTGCAAGCGGGACTGCAGCTTGAAGACAGCGAATTCGTGCAATTCCACCCGACTGGTCTGGCGCATACCGGCATTCTGCTGTCTGAAGCGGCACGAGCGGAAGGCGGCGTGCTTCGCAATGCCGATGGCGAGGCATTCATGGAAAAGTATGCTCCCGGCCATGCCGATTTGGCTGCACGAGATGTGGTGAGCCGTTCCATTATGGCTGAAATCGATGCCGGCCACGGCGTGGCGGATCCGAAGGACCCCGAAGGGCCAAAGGATTGCGTGTGGCTTGATATGACCGGTATTGATGCCGACCATATGCATGAGGTACTGCCGCAGGTGGTGGAAACCATCGAAAAATATGCGGATCTTGATCCGACACACGATTTCGTGCCGGTTAAGCCTACCGCGCATTACACCATGGGTGGCATTCCGATCACCACCGACGGCGAAGTCTACCGTTGGCAGAACGACGAACGAAATGTCGTCGAAGGCCTGTTCGCTGCCGGCGAATGCGCATGCGTGTCCGTGCACGGCGCAAACCGTCTCGGCGGCAATTCCCTGCTGGATGCATGCCTGTTCGGCACCCGCTCCGGCAAGGCGCTGGCGGAACGCATTTCCAGCGCTCCAGTGAACGATCCCATGGCTGAATCCGACGCCGACAATGGTTCGGATGCGGTCCAGCAGGCCGCTGACACCCGTTCCAACGAACTCAAGGATCTGCTGGTGCAGCTTCCGGAAGACGAGGAGCATGCAGCCGACAATCCTTACCAGCTGATGGCCGATCTGGGTACCGTCATGGAACGCGCTGTCGCCGTGCGCTGCGACGAGCAGGGTATCGAACAGGCGCTAACGGCATTGCATGATGAGTTTGCGCCCCGTGCCGAAGCCCTGCACGCGCATTCCGACTCCCCCACGTTCAACCAGGAGATCACCGCCATTTGGGAGGTCCGCCACCTTCTGGAACTCGGCAAGGCCGTACTCACCTCATCCGATGCGCGTCACGAATCCCGTGGCTCGCTGAAGCGTCTTGATTTTCCGGAACGCGACGATGAGCATTTCCTGGCCCATTCCATGGTGAATGCCTCCGGCCAGATTTCCTGGCAGCCGGTGCACATTGTGAATATGCCGCCAAAAGCCCGCGAATACTGATTCCGCTGGGCACGGCGTATGGCAGACTAGTTGACGGTTTTATTGGAAAGGCGGGTACATGAGCGGTATGGAAAACGGCGTGAATACGGTGACATTGCGGGTGAATAGGTTTGCCCCGCGCGCCGAGCGTGCCCGCGACCGCGAACGTGGCGGCTCTCCGTTCGCCAGAAAAAGCTCTCCGTTTGGGGATTCCGGCACGTCGGCGCGCCGCCGCCCGCGCGGCAAGCAGTGGTTGCAGGATTACACGTTGAACGTGCGTCCGGAAGACACGGTGCTTGATTGCCTGTTGAAGATCAAACGCACCATCGATCCGACGCTGGCATTCCGCTATTCGTGCGGACATGGCATGTGCGGTTCCGATGCGGTGTCCATCAACGGCACCCCCACCCTGCTGTGCACCGCGTCCGTCAAGGATTGGGCCAAACCGTCGAATCCGACATTGGTCGACGATGAAGGATTCCGACACACCGGAGATGTTTCCGACATTCAGGAAAATGCGGTCGGCGCAGGGGATCTTGGCGTCATCGAGCTCGCTCCCCTGCCGGGTTTCCCGGTGCAGCGCGATTTGATTGCCGATATCGATCAGATGCTCAACCAAATCAGAAAACTCAAGCCCTATCTGCAGGCGCGCGGAGAACTCGCCACCACTGCGGACGGCAAGATCAACGCTTTCGAATATCTGCAGAATCCCCAGCAGCTTGCCAAGTATGAGCTTCTCAGCAACTGCATCGCCTGTGGCACTTGCGAAGGCAGCTGCCCTGTGTATGCGGGCGGCGAAGCGTTCATCGGACCTGCAGCCCTTATCGCGGCGTCTCGTTTCATCAACGATTCCCGCGACGGTCAGGCGAACGCACGCATGGATGCCATTGATTCCGCCGATGGCATCGCCGCATGCCAGTCGGTCCGCGCATGTACCCGCGAATGCCCGCGTGGCATTGACGTCGGCGAGGAAATCTGGCAGCTGATCGCCCAAGTCAAGGAACGCTGAACCCATGGATAGAACGTCATATACCAATCTCGCCAAGTCATGGGAATACGTTGAGGACCATGCGTTCTCCCGCCAGTCAACCGACTTGAATGCTATTCGCACCCATGCTGAAGAAGCAGGCATTCCGCAGGGTTCAGCAGCCCAAGCCGAGCTGTTGCGCATGCTCGTGCATATGGTGAATGCGACATCGGTGATCGCCGTCGGCACCGGTTCCGTGGTGGAAACGTTGCAGCTGGTCAACGGTTTGGATAATTCCGGTCAGCTTACGGCGGTTGATTCCTCTTCCCAGGGTATTGCGCTGATTCGTACGTTGTTTAATCGGCTTTCCGACGAGACACAGACCACGCTTCGCGCCGTCAACGCTCCCGTCGACGTGTTTTTGCCACGTCTGAATGCAGAAAACTACGATTTGATTGTAGTTGCCGGTGACGCGGAAAATTACGGCGCTTCCTTCGAGCAGGCTCCCCGCCTGTTGAAGAAGCATGGCGTAATCGTGTTCACCGATATTCTTGCTTTTGATTCAGCCACATCCGCAGGCGGCGTTTTGAATCCCGCCAATCGTGACGCCAAATCCATTGCCATGCGTGGTTTGCTGGAAACCGTGGAATCCGATGAGCGTTTCGTCACTGCCCTCACCCCGACAGGTACAGGTTTGCTCGTGGCCGTCAAGCGCTAGAGCATGCCGTTCCCAGCGGCCTACCGTTTCCTCATACAAAAAGCCGACACTCACGGATAAGTGATGAGTGTCGGCTTTTGTTGTGTCTGGCGTATGGCGCGGAATGCCATACGCCGGAACGTCGTTATTTGACCTTTGGATGTGTGTCGATCATCTGGCTGACCACAACAGTGCCGTCTTCCAACACGGATTCCACTTCCCCAGCAGCATCCTCGTCAGCAGTATGATGCTTATGCTTCGAGGATGCGGCAGCGGCAAGCTCAAACTTCTTGGATTGGCGGCTCAGCAGAATGCCGGAAATCACCGCCGCGACTATGGAACCGACCAACACACCGAAACGTGCTTCAGCAGACAGTTCGGCATCCTGATATGCAAGCGAGGAAATCAGGAAAGATACGGTAAAGCCGATGCCACATGCGCAGGCCGCGGGGAACATGTCGCGCACACGCAATCCCTTAGCCATTTTCAATCCGGCCACATGCGTGGAAAGCCATGCCGTGATCATAATGCCCAACGGCTTGCCGACCACCAGAGCCACCATAACGGCAACGACGACCGGCGAAATGAACAGGGCCAACGTCAACGATTCAAAATGCACACCAGTGGCGAACAAGGCGAAAATCGGCAGAGCCAGCAACGCGGAAAACGGCTGCAGCTTGTCCGCATAGCGTTCGGCGCGTGGGGTTTTCTCTCCGAAACGCTCATGAGCCGGCGTGAGCAATCCAACAAGCACGCCAGCCAAAGTAGGATGCACACCAGCTTCGAACATCATCACCCAAGCCAGAATGCCGACAATGGCCACGGCAAGCCATGGCACTTTGCGCATACGCACCAGGAAATACCATACGACAGCGCATACGGCGATGCCGACGAACCAGTACCATGCGTTCACCGAAGAGAAGAACACCGCGATCAGAATAATGGCCAGCAGATCGTCCACAGTGGCAAGCGTCATCAGGAACGCGCGAATAGAGCCCGGCAGCGCTTTGGCGAACAAAGCAAGCACAGCCAAAGAGAACGCGATATCAGTGGCCGTAGGAACCGCCCAACCATGAGACATCTCACCAAAGGTGAAACTCGTTCCCGAAGCGATGGCCAACGGATCGGATCCGAAACCGGAGAACAGGAACAATACCAGCAGGAACAACACCGGAGGAGCCATCATACCGCCCACAGCGCACAGCATCGGCACTGCAGCAGCCTTGGGGTTCGACAGCGAACCTGTGGCGAGTTCCTGTTTCAATTCCAGTCCGACAGTCAGGAAGAACACCGTCAGCAGACCATCCTGCACCCAGTGTCCCAATCCCATATCGATATTGGTGTAGGGAATGGCGATGCGGAAATTCTCCAACTCTTCGAACGCATGCGCCGTGAACGGCAGATTGGCAAGCAACAGACCTGCGAGGGCGAAGCCAAGCATAATCAGACCAGATATGCGGTCGGAAGCGGCTATGTATCGTATTTTCGCCCAGAGTCCCTGCTTACGTTCGGTCATTGCTCTCCCGTCTGTTGCCGCGAGTATCCACGGCCCGCCATTCACTTAAGAAAAGCGTCTGCGGTATTGGCATGCGCAGACGCTTCAATAGCGGTTCCAGTGTACCGAGAGGTGTCGGCGTTTATGTTTCCAAACCGTCTTTTTCACTGGTGTTTACGGTTTTATTCGGCATGGCGGCTTTTCTTGTACCACACCGTTCGCTCGGAGAGAAACCGAACGTATCTCGACAACAGCCGCTTTACATAAGCATTCTGGTAGGTTTGCGAATCGCATTGATTCGAACACTATTCACGGCAGCGCCGCCGTTACTTCCAGAAAAAAGAAAGCCTCCTCCGCATTTCGCGAAGGAGGTTCATGTGCGCGAGACAGGATTCGAACCTGCGACCTGCTGATCCGTAGTCAGCTGCTCTAATCCGCTGGGCTACTCGCGCAACGTTGCTTGTTTTCGGCAACTCGAATAAGATACACCCAAATGGCCGCGCAGCAAAATCTCGGCGTGTCGCGCCTGTTTTCGTGGATTTCGCACCGGCATCCATACTTGCTTCAACCCTACGAAATCTGAACTCTCGCACATACGACGCGCAACACGCCGAATGCACTACGCGGCACGTCTGCGAGGAATCTCCTCCGTGGAAACCTTCAATAGTTTCGGAGTGCCGGAACCATTGACGGACGCCTCATCCACCACCACCTCCGATACGCCAGTCACGCTTGGTAGCTGGAACATCGTGTCCTCCAAGGTTTTTTCGATAATCGATCGAAGGCCTCGGGCGCCCGTGCCCCTGCGAATCGAAGTGGCCGCGATCTGCCGCACCGCCCCCTCAGTGAACGTCAACGTCACCCCGTCAATCGCAAACAACTTCTGATACTGCTTGACCAGTGCGTTCTCCGGTGCGACCAGAATGCGCGCCAAATCATCCTCCGTAAGCTCCTCAAGCACGCTCACCACCGGCAATCTACCGATGAATTCAGGCAATAAACCGAAATCGGCAAGATCGTCGGCCGAAGCCTGGGCAAGCAGCTCACGATTCGGCACCTCATGATCATGCCACGCGGCACCAAATCCGCTTTCACGAGCGCCCAAACGCTGCGCCACAATATCGGCAAGCCCGACAAACGCGCCGCCGCAGATAAACAGAATGTCACGAGTGTCGATCTGCACCGTCTCCATCTCACGATGCTTACGCGAACCCTCCACCGGCACGGATGCCACAGTACCTTCCAGAATCTTCAGCAGAGCCTGCTGCACGCCCTCACCGGACACATCTCGCGTAATAGACGTGTTCTCGCCGCTCTTACGCGCTATCTTGTCGATTTCGTCAATATAGACGATGCCCTGCTGCGCTCGCGCCACATCGCCGTCAGCGGCCTGTATAAGCCGTTGCAGTACGGTTTCCACATCGTCGCCCACATACCCCGCTTCAGTGAGTGTGGTGGCGTCGGCGATGACGAACGGCACATTCATGACCTTCGCCAGCGTCTGCGCAAGATACGTTTTGCCCACGCCGGTCGGCCCCAGCAGCAGGATATTCGATTTGGACACCTGCACGCCGGCCAGTGGATCGTCGCTCGCATGCGCCGCACGATCGCGCAATGCCGCGGATTCGCGCATTTCCATATTGACGCGCTTGTAATGGTTGTATACGGCCACGGAAAGCGTTCTTTTAGCGGATTCCTGCCCGACCACGTAGTTGTCGAGATAGGCGCTGATCTGTGCGGGTTTCGGCAGCTGCAATGTGTTCAGCTGGGCGTCTTTGACACGTTCTTCGGAAATGATGTCGACGCACAGTTCGATGCATTCGTCGCAAATGGCCGCACCTGATCCGGTAACGAGCTTACGTACCTGATTTTCGGTTTTGCCGCAGAACGTGCATCGTGACACTTCATCGTTGTAGCTGACCACTCGTCCCATTCGCACCCCTTTGTTTGCCGTACCTGCCATTGAGCAATCGCCATCATGCAATCATCATTGAAGAACAGCATACCCCTGCCAACGCCCGGCAGGGGTATTGATTTGTGAAGATGCGACTTCAGATGGAACCTCGCATATGCGCCGTTCAGCTACGGTGTTCCAGCACTTCGTCGACAATGCCGTATTCCTTGGCCTCAGGTGCGGTCAGGAAGGTGTCGACCTCGATGTCTTTGCGAATCTTCTCCACATCGCGACCGGTATGCTTGGCCAGCGTGTTCTCAAGCCATTCACGCATACGCAGCATTTCCTTGGCTTGGATTTCGATTTCCGTCGCCTTGCCGAAGCCCTGATCGATGGCCGGCTGATGGATGAGCACGCGCGCGTTCGGCAGCATCAGACGCTTGCCCTTGGCTCCGGCGGCCAGCAGAATGGCGGCTGCGGAAGCGGCCTGTCCAAGGCATACGGTCTGCACATCCGGCTTGATGTACTGCATGGTGTCGTAGATGGCGGTCATAGCCGTCATGGAACCGCCCGGAGAGTTGATGTACATCATCACATCACGGTTCGGATCCTGGCTTTCGAGCACCAGGAGCTGAGCCATAATGTCGTCGGCGGAAGTGTCGTCGACCTGCACGCCCATGAAGATGATGCGGTCTTCGAACAAGCGGGTATACGGATCCTGCCTTTTGAAACCGTACGGGGTCTTCTCTTCGAACTGCGGCAGAACATAACGGTTCTGCGGCGCGAAAGCGGCTTCGCGGGCTGCTGCAGCCTGGAAACCAACCACTCCGGTCGGTCCTGCGAGACGCTCTGCGCGGGCTACGAATCGGGATTCTTCGCTTGCCATGTTCACTCTCCCTTGGTGGCGTTCATCGTGTCGTGCGTGGAAACGAGCTTATCCACAAAACCGTATTCCAGCGCTTCCTGCGCGGTGAACCAGTGGTCGTACTCGTTGTCGCGGTAGATCTCCTCAACGGTATGGCCGGTCTGTTCGGCAGTCAGCTCGCTCATGGTCTTCTTCATGTCCATGATCAGTTCAGCGTTGATGCGCACATCGGTGGCGGTGCCGCCGATGCCGCCGGACGGCTGGTGCATCAGCACACGGGCATGCGAGGTCAGGAATCGCTTGCCCTTGGTGCCGGAGCTCAGCAGGAACTGGCCCATGGATGCGCACATGCCCAAGCCGACGGTCGCCACGTCAGGCTCGATAAGCTGCATGGTGTCGTAAATGGCCATGCCTGCGGTGATGGAACCACCCGGGGAATTGATGTACAGCCAAATATCCTTCTTCGGATCTTCAGCTGCCAGCATCAGCATCTGTGCGCAGATGCGATTGGCCATCTCATCTTTGACTTCCTCGCCCATCCAAATGATGCGGTCTTTCAGCAGACGGTTGAAAATCGGATCGGCGGGTCCGGCCGGCATATCTTCGCCGGCCATGACGGGCAGGGGTGCACTGAGGTTGCTCACCTTGTCTCCTTTTCCTATGTTCTCTATAGTTTCACAGCCTACCGCTTCGAAGCGACGGGTGGTGAAATTGCGCTCACAGTGGAGTCTTCACGCTAGAACAAACCTTACTTGACGATGGTGTTGTATTCGGGAACGCCCATATAGTTGTAGCTCACTTCCACGTTTTTGGCCGATGCCGCGGTCACGTTGGTATACCACAACGGAATCACCGGCAAATCCTTCAGCAACACACGTTCGCTCTGCCGATACAGGCTCACGGCCTTGTCCAGATCGGTTTCGGCCGCAGCCTGATCAATCAGCGCATCGAATTCAACACTCTTGTAATCGCCGTTGTTCAGTCCCTTGCCATCCGCGGCCGAAGAATCATATGCCTGCACCAAGTAGCCTTCCGGATGCGGATAGTCGGATTGCATGCCCGATTTGAATGCCGCGTCGATGGTGCGCTCCTGAATGGCGCTCCTCAGCTCTTTGGACGTGGCGAACGGATAGCTTTCCGCATCGATGCCAAGCGCGTTGCGAATGGAATTGGCCGCAGCCTCCACCCACTCCTTATCGGTGCCATCGGCGCTGTATGCGATGCGGAACGTTCCGCTCCATGGCGAAATCGCATCCGCCTTGGCCCACAATTCCTTGGCTTTCGTCTCATCATATGCGAGCACGCCATCCGTGTCGAGATCGGTGTCATATCCCTTGATCACCGGCGCAAGGAAATCGGTGGCGGGCGTCACGGTACCGCCGAAAATCGAGCCAGCGATGTTCTTACGATCGATGGCATGCGCGATGGCCTGACGGCGATACTTGCCTTCCTCACCTTGGAAATGCTTGAGATTCTGCGAAATCGTAAATGCTGAGAACGACGGACCGGGCTTGCTGACGGCGGTGATGTTCTTTTCGTTCTGATAGGTTTTCAACGCGGAAGTCGGAATGGCATCAAGCACGTCGAGGTTGTCTGCCAGCAGATCCGAATAGGCCGCGTCAAGACTTTGATACACCTTGAAATCGATGCCTGCGTTCTTGACTTCGCGCGGCCCCTTGTAGGAGTCGTCTTTTTCAAGAATGATTTCTTCGCCGCTTTTGTACGCCTTCAGCTTGTACGGACCGTTGCCAATCGGCTTTTGCCCGTATTCCTTGGGATTCTTGATGACTTCGGATGGCATCGGCAGAAACGCGATATCTCCGATTTTGTACAGGAACGCCGAATTCGACGCTTTGAGCTTGACCTTCAGCGTAGTGTCGTCGACCACGGTAAGGCCTGACAATTGCGCGGTTTTGGAACCACTTGCATCCTGCAGCTCATCATAGCCCTGAATATCTTCGAAAATGGAGGCTCCGACCTGTCCATTGGCAGCATTGGCCGCGAACGACCAGCTTTTCGCGTACGTGTCGGCGGTGATCTTCTCACCATTGGAGAACGCCAGATTCGGTTTAAGTGCGATGGTGTATTCGGAAGCGTCGTCATTCGGCGTGATCGATTCGGCCTCGACCAACGTCTCATTACCTTCCGCATCGAAAGTGACCAGGCCGTCATACAGCTGGCTGACGATTTTCCAACCGGCCATATCGCTGGTGTCACTTGGCAGCAAGCCATTCGATGGTTCCGTGATATTGACGCTGACCACCTTATCGGCACTGGTGACTTCCTGCTGGGAATCCTTCGCCTCCACGGATCCACAGCCCGCAAGCAGCGCAACTATGGAAAGCGCCGCCGTAATCGGCTTGAGCAGACCGGTAGTGATGCCGCTATACGGGTGCTGTAGTCTCATTGCTGTCCTCTCAATAACACGGTAGAGACAGCATAGCAAGCCGATATTCCTTGACGGAACGCTTTCCTCACTTTACGCTACAGGCTTTTTCTATAGCCTGCTATTACGTTTCGCACCAATACGGAACGCCGCAATCAAGCAACAGATGGCAATGGCCACGATACCAATCATGGTAGCGAACGTCCAGCTGCCACCGACAGCCGTAGCGTGACGGAACGTGGCACCCCCCTCTTCGCCTGCGCCAGCCTGAGCCACCGACAGAATCGTGGAGAACAGCGCGGTGCCTGCCGCGCCGCCGAACTGCAGGCAGGTGTTGAACACGGCATTGCCGTCCGGCATGAACTGAGGTGCGATGTTACGCAACGCATTGGTCATGATATTGGAAAAACCAAGCGAATAACCAAATCCGAAAATGAAGTAGAAACCGGCAAGCGTGACGGGTGTCAGTCGCATGGAAAATACCAGCAGCAGAATCGGCCCACAAATCGCGGCGAAAAACGCGCCGAGAATCGGACGCACCGGTCCGAAACGGTCGTACAGCATACCTCCCACCGGTGCGAAAAACGCGCCGATCAGCGCACCCGGCAACACCAACGCGCCGGACAGGAACGCGCTGGTTCCCAACGAAAGCTGCGCCACATTGGTGATCACATAACCGAAACCGATGCCGACGATCGGCAGCAGCATGTAGGCGATCAAATGCAACAACACCATCGGGTCACGCAGCCAGCCCAAACGGATCAGCGGCGAGAACGAACGCTTCGACGACCAGCCGAAAAACAGCAATGCCCCCAATCCAACGATCAGACTCACCACGGCGAACACTGCCGACACCGTGGCGCTGCCGCCGGAAACCGCGGCGCTGACGGCCACTCCAGCTTGGTTCAGGAACATCACCAATCCGCACAATGCAAGCACAATCGACACGAACTGCAACGAATTGAGACGCGCCTCTTCCGTCGGGCGATGCTGTTCGACGCATTTTAAACCGACCGGCAACGAGACCAGCAGAATGATCGGAATGACAATCACGAAAATCGCACGCCATGGCAGAATGCTCGACACCGCGCCACCAACGGTCGGACCAATTGCCGGAGCGACGGTAATGACCAGCGAACCGACGCCCATCAAACGACCGACTTTGCTCTTTGGCGACTGTTCAAGAATGATGTTGATCATCAACGGCGTGGCCACACCGGAACCCATGCCTTGAATCACACGGGCAATGAGAATGACCGGGAACGCATGACCGACGATCATAATGAGCGAGCCGAGCACGGCAAGCGCCACCGCGGCAAGGAACAACGTGCGGTGCTTGAAACGACGGTTAAGGTACGACGACAACGGCATGGTGGCCGCGACCACCAGCAGGTAGATGGTGGTGATCCACTGCACGGTTGCGGTGTCGACGTTGAATTCCCGCATGAGTTGCGGGAAAAGCACCGTCATCACGGTTTCGGTGAGAATGCCGATGAAGGCGAGGGAGCCGACCGCCACGATGGCTCCAATGAGCTTGCCGGGAATGCGTTCGTCCGGCATTTTCCTGACGTTTTCACTACTGTTTCGACTGATATGGCTGGTGGTTTCGAGCGTTGTATTCCGTTCTTGCATAATCACTTTCCGCGCACTTTTTCCTGCGGCCATGTGCGACGCCGCGATTGACGCATGGGCCTTGCTCATAGCAAGCAGGCATCAACCCCAACGAAGAATTTTAGCGGACCCCTAGTCCAACGACAACGAAGAATGAGAACTGACACCACACTAGGCTCGATCAGAGTTACCGGTTTGACCACCGTTCTTCTCATGCAGGATTTTGCGAATTTTCTCCAGTCTCGGTTTGATCTCATGCTCGTAGCCGCGATCGTTCGGATGGTAGTATTCCCGCCCTGCCAGCTCGTCCGGCATGTATTGCTGCGGAGCCACGGCTCCCGGCCAATCATGAGCGTACCGATACCCCTCATGATTGCCCCAACTTTTCATCAGGGCGGTCGGCGCATTCCTTAGGTGCAAGGGTACCTGACCGATCAATCCCGCGTCCACATCGGCGAGCGCGCTGTTGATGGCGTTGTAGCCGGCGTTCGATTTTGGCGCGGTGGCAACGGCGAGCGCGGCTTCCGCGAGAATGATGCGCGCCTCGGGCATGCCGATCATGGACACGGCTTGTGCCGCCGCGACGGTGACCTGCAGTATCTGCGGAGCCGCCATACCGACTTCCTCGGAAGCTGCGATCATAATGCGCCGTGCGATGAATCGCGGATCCTCGCCGGCGCGCAACATCCGTGCCAAGTAGTGCATGGTGGCGTCCGGGTCGGATCCACGCATGGATTTGATGAATGCGGAAATCACATCGTAATGGTCGTCGCCGTCTTTGTCATAGCGCACGGTGGCCACGTCCATGACCTGCGATACCACGTCGGGAGTGATGATTGGCCGTTTCGTACCTTTTTTGCGTGCTTGGTCTCCGGTAAGCGCCCCCGCGGCGGCTTCAAGGATCGTCAGTGTTTTTCGCGCGTCGCCTCCGGCCATACGCACGATTTCGTCAACGGCTTCGTCGTTGATTTTGACTTCGTTTTTAAGTCCACGCTCGCTTTCGATGGCCCTGTTGATGAGCGTTTTCAGGTCGTCGGGTTCCAGCGATTCGAGTTTGACGACCACGGATCGGCTTAACAACGGTTTGATGATGGAAAAGCTTGGATTTTCCGTGGTGGCCGCAATGAAAGTGACGTCACGGTTTTCCACGCTTGGCAGCAATGCATCCTGCTGCGATTTGGAGAATCGGTGCACTTCGTCGATGAACAGTACCGTTTCCTTGCCCTCCGCGACAAGACGATCATGGGCGCGTCTGAGTACATCTCGCACGTCCTTGACGCCGGAGGTGACTGCGGAAAGCTCTTCGAAGACTCGACCGGACTGTTTGGCCACAATATAGGCGAGCGTGGTTTTGCCGACTCCGGGAGGTCCAAACAGAATAATGGAGCTCGGCGCGGTCAGCGAGCCTTTGGACGCCGGATTGGCGAGTCTGCGCAGAGGAGAGCCCTGTCCCAGCACCCGCGATTGGCCCACCACTTCGTCCACGCTCGACGGACGCATGCGCACGGCCAGCGGGCGTGTCATATCTTCGGGAGCGTCCATCGCACCAAACAAATCCTCAGTCATAATTTCTACTGTACCGCAACATACGCAATAATTCGAACACACGTTCGACATTTGAGTTCATGCCAGCCGCTAGACTGGCAATCATGGCTGACGATACGAATTACGGTTCTTTGGGCGCCTTGGCGCCGAATTGGAGCGATGGCGAGCGCAACATCGACACGGACGAGATCTACGAACGCTTTTTCGAGTGGGTGGCGGACGTCAAAGGTGTTGAGCCGTGGCCCCATCAGGAAGAGGCCATCATGGACCTGCTCGCGGGCGATCATGTCATTTTGAACACGCCCACCGGCTCCGGCAAATCACTGGTGGCGTTGGGTATGCATTTCGCTGCGTTGTGCACGGGCCGTCGCTCGTATTACACGGCTCCGATCAAGGCGTTGGTGTCTGAGAAATTCTTTGATTTGGTGGAGGTGTTCGGTCGTGAGAACGTCGGCATGATCACCGGAGACACGCACATCAACGCCGATGCGCCGATCATCTGCTGCACTGCGGAGATTCTTGCGAACCAGGCATTGCGTGAGGGCCGTCATGCCGATGTCGGCTGTGTGGCGATGGACGAATTCCATTATTATGGCGATTCGGAGCGTGGTTGGGCTTGGCAGGTTCCGCTGCTGACATTGCCGAACACGCAGTTTTTGCTGATGAGCGCCACATTGGGCAACGTCGATGCGATTGCCGACAAATTGGAGGACATGACGGACACGGACGTCGACATCATCGCCGATGCGCCGCGTCCGGTACCGTTGACGTACGAGTACACGCTTGACCCGTTGGAGAAAACCGTCGAACTGGCCTTCGGCAGAGGGGAAACGCCGATCTATGTGGTGCATTTCTCTCAGGATGCCGCATTGGAGACGGCGAGCGCTCTGGCGAGCACGGGAGTGTCCAGCAAGGAGCAACGTGCGGCCATTGCGGAGGCGATCAAGGGCACGAAGTTCACCACGGCGTTCGGTAAGATTCTGCAGCGTCTGCTGCGTACCGGCGTGGGTATCCACCATGCGGGCATGCTTCCCCGCTATCGCCGTCTGGTCGAGCAACTCGCCCAGCAGGGTCTTCTTCCGGTGATCTGCGGCACTGACACGTTGGGTGTCGGCATCAACGTGCCCATTCATTCCGTGGTGTTGACCGCATTGACCAAGTTCGATGGCACGAAGATGCGCAAACTGCGTGCCCGCGAATTCCATCAGATCGCGGGGCGTGCGGGACGTATGGGCTTCGACACGGAGGGCTTGGTCATCGCCGAGGGTCCGGAATTCGAAATCGAGAACGCCAAGGCCCTCGCCAAAGCGGGCAACGACCCGAAGAAGCTCAAGAAAGTCAAGCGCAAGAAGGCGCCTGAGGGCTTCGTCACGTGGAATGAGAACACGTTCGATAAGCTGATCGACGCGGACCCTGAAACTTTGGTGCCGCATATGAAGGTCACGCATTCCATGGTGTTGAACGAAGTGGCGCAGGGCGGCGACGCACGCTACCGCATCGATCGCCTGATCGACGATTCAGCGCAGACTCCGGAACAGAAGGAGCGTCTTCATGATCGTGCCGACGAGATCTTCCAGACCTTGTTCGACACGAATGTGATCGAAACGGAAGACCGCGATGATGGTGGCAAGGACTATTTCATGACCGTCGACATGCCGGATGATTTCGCGCTTGACCAGCCGTTGAGCCCGTTCCTGCTGGCTGCGTTGGAACTGCTTGATCCGGAATCGGAAAGTTACGCGCTTGACGTGATTTCCATGGTGGAAGCCACGTTGGAGGATCCGAAGCAGGTGTTGCGCGCGCAGGAACGTCAAGCCCGCGACGCGGCGATGATCCGCATGAAGGAAGACGGTCTTGACTATGACGAACGTATGGACCGCTTGCAGGAGATCACGTATCCGAAACCATTGGAAGACATGCTTCAGGCTGCGTTCGACGAATACCGTCACGATGTGCCTTGGGCCAATGATTATTGGTTGAGCCCGAAATCGGTGATCCGGGACATGGTCGAAACGGCCTCCGATTTCACCGGTTACATCGCGCGCTACAATATCGCCCGCTCCGAAGGCACGCTGCTGCGCTATCTGTCTGACGCATATCGCGCGCTGGCGCGTACCGTTCCTTTGGAGAAGCGCAACGAACAGTTACGGGACATCATCTCCTGGCTGCGCGTTGTGGTTCGTTCCATCGACTCCTCGCTGGTCGACGAATGGGAGAACGCGGGAGCCGGCACCGACGCTTCCGAAGCCGCCGCGAACCTGGCCGCGCCCGGCGCGAAGCAGGCCGTGGTGGAGGATCGTCGAGGCCTCACCGTGCTCGTGCGCAACGCCATGTTCCGCCGCGTGCAGCTCATGGATCTCGACAAACCCGACGAGCTCGGCGCGCTTGACAAAGACTGGGGTTATGGCGTTCACGAATGGGAGGATGCGCTCGACGACTTCTACGATGAGCACGAATACGTCAACACGGATGCGAAGGCCCGTAGCCGCGAACTGTTCATCCTCGACGATTCCAAGGAGAACAGCGAGCACAGTTGGAAGGTGCGTCAGATCATCGACGATTCCGATGGCGACCATGATTGGGCCATCACCGGAACCGTCGATTTGGACACCACACAGTCGAGCGGCGAAGTCGTGTTCTTCGACTACAGCGTTTCCAACTGACGTCGCATCTCGTCGGCGTCGACTTCCAGGGGCGGCCAGATCATGTTCATGTTCTTCAATACGTTACGGAGCAGTTCAGACACAACCGCCCTTGAATACCAACGATTGTCGGCAGGCACCAGGTACCAGGGCGCCTGCTCGGTGCTCGTACGCGCGAACACGTCCTGCCATGCGGCCATGTAGTCGTTCCAACGGGCACGCGCTTCAAGGTCGCTGGGGTCGAACTTCCAATATTTGGTCGGATCCTCCAGCCTGCCGAGGAAATGCTCCTTCTGCTCCTCTTTGCTCACCACAAGGAATATTTTGATGATGGAGCATCCGTCCGCGACCAATTGCGATTCGAATCGGTTGATTTCGTCATATCGCGCCTGCCATACCTCTTCCGGATAGGTTTTGTAAATGCGCGGCATGACGATATCTTCATAGTGCGATCTATCGAAAATGGAGATCCAACCATTCTGCGGCAGTTCCCGTTTGATGCGCCACAAATAATCGTGGTCCTTTTCCTCGCCTTTGGGAGCACCGAAACCGTGATAATGCATGCCCATCGGATCGCCCTGGCTGAATACGTGACGCACGATGCCGCCTTTGCCGGAAGCATCCATGCCCTGCAGAATAATCAACAGACGACGGCGGGAACCTTTCACTCCATTGGCGTACATAAGCCGCTGATATCGTGCGATTTCAGAAGAACTGATCGCAATGAATCGTTCCGCATCATCTTTGTTGCCGTCGAAACCCGGCGTGGAATCGCCATCGATTGCAGCGACCCTCGTATCATGATGGAATCGCAATAACTGACTGGGCGGAAGCGTCCACACGGAACTGAGCAACTCGCTGGCCTTGGCAACATTCGCAAGCCCTTCGGCAACGGAACTGCAGTTCTCCCCCTTCTCAAGCCTGTCCTCAACCTTGTTCAACGTCTTCGCAATGGACGACGTCTTCGCATCCTTGTCTTTGTCTGACATGTCAAGCCTCCTCGCTTGTCCCCTATGATAGACGATGCGGCGATTGAACCGTGGCATCGCCGCACCCAATCGCCGCATCCCGCTTTTCTGACGTTTTGTCTGACTTCTTTCACGCAATAGGGCGCTGATTCCTCGCTCTTTACAAGAAACCAGCGCCCTATCGGTCTTCTCAGATCAAATGACGTCACTGCTTGGGCTTATCACCCTTTGATTTGTCTGACTTCGGCTTGTCGAATCTCAGCTTGTCCTGCTTGGACGTATCTTTGATCGGCCTGCCGTTCTTATCGAACTCGACTTGGCTTTCCGGATGCGTCTCATCGAATCCCTGAACATAGCGGGTCTGACGCCAATGGCGAATCGACGCGTTGGAACCACGATGGTGCACATGGTACAGGCGCTGGGCACCGCCAAGCGGCACACCTTCCCTAGCCACGGCGATCTGGTTCACGTTCGACGGATCCATAATGGCGATCGGAGCGACCGGTTCCGGTTCGGCAGGTGCCGCAGTGTGCTTCTGCATGCGTTCCGGCAGCCATTCCGCAAGACGGCTCAGCAGCCAGCATGCGATGAAGTAGATGACGGCAGCCACAACCAATGTCTGCAGAATATTGAAGTACATCGAACCAAGTCGACGCGATTCCTGCAGCAAATCGGTGTACATGATGATCGAGCCGAGAGCGGTATCCTTCAGTACCACCACCAACTGCGTCACGGCGGCAGGAAGCATGGCGTAGATGGCCTGTGGCACTTCGATTTCCATCAGCGACTGCGTGCGGGTCAAGCCCAAGGCGAGCGACGCCTCACGCTGGCCGTTCGGCAGGTTGCCGACACCGGAACGAACCAGCTCGGCCACCACGGAACCGTTGTAGATCACCAATGCGAGCACCACAGCCCAGTATGCGGGGCTTGACATGCCTGCGAAAGCGAACCAACGCCAGAAGAAGATCATCAGCAGCAGCACAGGGACCGCACGTGCGAACTCAACGATGGCGCCGGAAATCGCACGAATCACGATATTCGGCAGCAGACGGCCGATACCGAAAATCAGACCGAACAGCACTGCGCCGATCACTGCCAACACGGAAGCTCGAATCGTGGCCCACAATCCGGGCAGATAGAAATCGGTCCATGCTTCAGCGTCAAGCGCCGGCTTCCACAACTCCCAGCTCAGCTGGTTCTCGCCATCCGGCGGATTGTGAAGCCTCATGAGAATGAGCACAACTACGATTGCAAAGACAATGCCGGCAATCCAGTTGACGATACGAATGGTTTTACGGGTCTTAGGACCGGGCTGGTCGAACAGCACCGCGCTTTCATCGCTTGCCATGGTGCGTCACCTCCTCACCGCGAGCTTGTTGGACAGATACGTGGTCAGCATGCCGATCGGAATGATCAGAATCACATAACCGAATGCGAAGATCAGGAAGATCGGAACAATCACGTCGGAACGGTATTCGATCATTTCGCTCATCAACGACGAGGTTTCGGTGGCGACGGAAGCCGCGGCCGCAACCGTGGAATTCTTCAGCAATGCGATCAACGTGTTGCCCAGCGGTGCCACGGAGCCACGGAACGCCTGAGGCAGAATGACCTGGGTGGCGGACTGCATGAAGTTCAATCCCAGCGCACGGCAGGCTTCAGCCTGGCCAAGCGGCACGGTGTTGATGCCGGATCGCAGCGATTCGCACACGAAGGCCGCCGTATACAGGCTCAAACCGGTGACGGCAAGCCAGAAGAAGTTGGTGGCGAACGTGTCGGAGAAGCTGAGCTTCAGCTGCGCGTAGGCACCCAGCACCATGAACACCATGATGATGGTCAACGGCAGGTTCTTGAACAGCTCGACGTAAGCACCCGAGACCATACGCAGCGACGCGACCGGCGAGATGCGCATCATCACGAGGATGACGCCAAGAATCGTGGAGAACAACGCCGACCACAGGGTCAGTTCAATGTTCACCAAGAACGCAGCCGGCACATTGTACTGGCTGAACAATGAGATGAACGCTTCCATTATCTCTCCCCCTCAGTCGGCTCCGGCGGATTGTACTTCGCGTTCGGCGTGTATGCGGTGCCCTTCGTGTTGTCGGAAATGGCACGCTGCCAAGAACCATCCTGGATCATATCGGCGATGGCGTTGTTGATCTGGGTGGCCAGCTTCGTATCGCCCTTCTTGATGCCGACGCCGTAATACTCCTGGGTGAACGGCTTGCCGACCACGCGCAGACGGCCGCGGGACGCGGAGGCAAGACCAGCCAAAATAATGTCGTCGGTGGTCACCGCATCAACAATGCCAGAGAACAGTGCGGTAGCGCACTCCGCGTAACCAGGCTGCTCCATGAGCTGCACTTCGTTGGCGAACTTCTCCTTGACGGTGACCGCGGAAGTGGAACCGGTTACGGAGCACAGACGCTTGCCGTTCAGATCCTCAGGTCCCTTGATGGAGGTTTCGTCTTTACGAACGAGCAGATCCTGACCCGCCACGAAATACGGTCCGGCGAAGGAGACGACCTTCTTGCGTTCGTCGGTGATGGAGTACGTGGCGACGATGTAATCGACGTCACCGTTCTGCAGCATGGCTTCACGCTGCTTCGACGGTGCTTCCTTCCACACGATCTGGTCTTCGGAATAGCCGAGTTTCTTGGCGATGTACTTGGCTACGTCAACGTCGAAGCCGACATACGTGCCGGACTTTTTGAAGCCCAGACCAGGCTGGTCGAATTTGATACCGACGCGAATCTTGCCATCGGCGTCGTCCGCGCCACAGGCGGACACTGCGAACACGCATGCGCATGCGCAGAAAGTCGCTATAGCCCTGCGTAGCATACGCTTCGCCCTCATAGAAAGTTTCATATCGAAAATCCTTCTTCTATCTTATTCCCGTCAGTCATTTCAGTGGGTGAGAATCTTCGACAGGAAGTCCTTGGCACGATCGGTCTTCGGATTTTCAAAGAAGTCCTCCGGCGTGCTCTGCTCAAGAATCTGGCCGTCGGACATGAACACGACCTTGTCGGCCACCTTGCGTGCGAAGCCCATTTCGTGGGTCACGCACAGCATGGTCATGCCTTCGTGAGCCAGCTCCACCATGACGTCAAGCACTTCGTTGACCATTTCCGGATCAAGTGCGGACGTCGGTTCGTCGAACAGCATGACCTTCGGCTGCATGGCGAGCGCTCGGGCGATGGCGACACGCTGCTGCTGACCGCCGGAAAGCTGTGACGGCATCTTGGAGGCTTGGGAAGCCACGCCCACGCGGGCAAGCAAATCCATGGCGAGATCCTCGGCCGCCTTCTTATCCATGTGGCGCACCTTGATCGGAGCAAGCGTCACGTTTTCAAGAATGGTCTTGTTGGCGAACAGGTTGAACGACTGGAACACCATGCCAACCTCGGCGCGCAGGCTGGCGAGCTCCTTGCCTTCCTGGGGCAACGGCTTGCCGTCGATGCGAATGTCGCCGGAATCGATGGTTTCCAAACGGTTGATGGTGCGGCACATGGTGGATTTGCCGGAACCGGATGGACCGACGATGACCAGCACCTCGCCCTTCTTGACGGTGAGGTTGATGTCCTTGAGCACATGCAAGTCACCGTAGTGCTTTTCAACGTGGGTCAATTCGACCAGCGGGCGGTCGCTGTCTTCCGTACCCGGCATGATCGGGCGCGTCTCTTGCGTTTCTTTGATATCTGTCATACGGATAGTATATGAAAGCCATGTTTCCGCGGCCGTCACCACCCCCCTGACGTGCTCGAAATATGAGACAACGTTGTCCCAAAATGCATCATAGCACGTTATCGACCGCAATACCGATATCTTGAGCGCCGTACGTGGCAGCTACCACCATCGTGGCAATTCGATAGCCAGCACCGCTATTACGAACAATACAACCACCGCACCGAACACCACTCGTTCGGGCACCTTGGATTTGAAACCATCCACAACGCGACGCCACGTATCACCAATGCTCATGCATACCAACGTAGGAACGCCAAGCAACGAGAAAGAGCCGAACAGGCGAACGCAAGATGAATTTCACCCTACATTCGCCTGTCTTTTACATGCAGATTCGTATGACCATCCGTCACACGATCGCAGCATTTCATCCGCGATCAGCGATTAAGCAATCGCCGGGGCCAAGAGAGCACTCAGAGCACTTTGGAAAGGAACGTCTTCAATCGTTCGCTCTTTGGATGGTTGAAGATCTCGTCCGGAGTGCCTTCCTCCTCGATCACGCCGGCGTCGGTGAAGATCACGCGGGTGGCCACTTCGCGGGCGAAACCCATCTCGTGGGTCACCAGCACCATGGTCATGCCGTCTTCGGCCAGCTCACGAATGACTTCGAGCACATCACCGACCATCTCCGGGTCAAGCGCCGACGTGGCCTCGTCGAACAGCATGACCTTCGGACGCATGGCCAAGGATCGTGCGATGGCAACACGCTGCTTTTGACCGCCAGACAACGAGCGAGGCATGGCATCGACCTTTTCGGCCAATCCCACGGTTTTCAGCAATGCCATCGCATGTTCACGCGCCTGCTCGTCGGTTTCCTTGTGCACCAGTTTCGGCGCAAGCGTGATGTTGTCAATCACGCTCATGTTGTTGAACAGGTTGAAATGCTGGAACACCATGCCAACCTGCTCTCGAACCTGGTCGATGTTCACATGCGGATCACCCAGATCATGACCGTTGACCACGATCTGGCCGCTGGATGCCTGTTCAAGTCCGTTCAGGCAACGCAACATGGTGGATTTGCCGGCACCAGACGGTCCGATGATACAGATCACCTCGCCCTTGCGTACCGTAAGATCGACGCCTTTGATGACTTCCATATGACCATAGTTTTTATGCAGATTCTTGACGTCGATGATCACTTCGCCATCATTGTTGCCGTGATTGCAGTTCTCGCTCATCGATTCACCTTCCTGTCAACGATATTGGCCAGCCATGTGAGGATGGTGATGGCCACGAAGTACATCACACCGACGATCAGCAACGTTTCGGTGACGCGGAAGTTCGCCGCATACAATTGCTGCGCCTGATACAGCAATTCACCAAAGCCGATGGCCAGCAGCAGCGAGGAATCCTTGATCATAATGACCAGCTGGTTGATGATCGACGGCATGGCGATTGCAGTGGCCTGAGGCATGATCACGCGCGCCATGGCCTGATGATGGTTGAGGCCAAGCGAGCGTGCTCCCTCCATCTGACCAGAGTCAACGGACTGCACGGCGCCACGCACGATCTCCGCCAGATATGCGCCGGAATTGAGCGACAACGTCAACGCACCTGCAACCCAAATGTTCACGCTGTGTCCGATAAGCTGCGGCACACCGAAATAGAAGAAGAACGCCCACACCAGAATCGGAGTGCCGCGGAACACTGCGATATAAACCTTGGACACGCCTCTCAGAATCTTGTTCTCCGATACTTTCATCAAGCCGAAAGCAACACCCAACGCCAGTGCGATCACAAACGACAGCAACGTGATCAACAGCGTGTTCTTCAGACCAGTCAGCAAAGCCGGCATCGACTGTTTGACCAGACCAAAGAAACCGACCTTCTTCTGCGCCTCACCGTCGGCACCGTTGTCGGTGACCTTGCCGGAAATCGCCTCGACCTGTTCCTTCGCGCCATCGGCACCCAAATACTGTGCGACAATCGTCTCATACTCGCCCGAAGCGATGAGCTTGTTCAGACCATCGTCGATGGCGGCCAGCAGATCGGCGTTCTTGCCTTTGTTCACGGCCATGCCGTATTCACCATGCGGCACCTTCGGAGTCACGATCTTCAAACCGTTGTTTTGGGAAACACCGTAGGCAAGCACCGGATAGTCGTCGAACACGGCATCCGCATTGCCGGATTTGACCATCTCGTACATGGTTGATGACTGGTCCACGGAAGTCACGGTATAGCCGTATTCGCTTGCATGCTGTTTGGCGTAGGATTCGCCTTCCGATCCGGTTTTCGCGACAACGGTCTTACCGTCAAGATCCTTGTAGCTGGTAATACTATCGTTGTTTTCAGCGATGGCCATCTGGATACCGGACTGGAAGTAAGGATTGGAAAAATCGTAGGTCGCCTTGCGTTCGTCGGTGATTGACATGCCTGCGATCACCACATCCACCTGATTGGAGCTCAAAGCCTGCAATGCTGCATTGAAACCCAATGATTGGATGGTGACTTCGAATCCTTCTTCTTGGGCGATGGCACGGATCAGTTCCATATCGATACCGGTCATCTTGCCGTTCTCGCGATATTCGAACGGTGCGAATGTGGTATCGGTGCCGACCGCGTAGGTTTTGCCCTTGACTGCGGAGGGATCTCCGATTTCGGCGGCGTTAGCACTAACTGGGGATGCGATGAGTGCACTCACTGCCACAATCAGTATCATCGCCAACGCGAGAAGTCGCATCCAGACACCATGAAAATCATGTTTTTCCAACGATTGCTTCAAATTCATACTACAGATTCAGTTCTTTCTCATAATATTTCAGATACTCATCTTTGCTCCACCATACCGGCAGCAAGAGAAAATAGACAGCGTAAACAATAAAAACAGGCTGTCCTTGCACGGTCTCTCATGCAAAGACAGCCTGTTATCTCAAAGCGAAAACACTATCAGTCTTCGTCTTCTTCCGGATCATAATCAACGCCGGTTTCCGCACGCTGTTCGTCGGAAATCGGAGCCGGGGCGCCGGTCAGCGGATCACGACCGCCGCCAGCCTTCGGGAAGGCGATGACGTCGCGGATGGAGTCGGCGCCAGCCAGGATGGCGGCGGTACGATCCCAACCGAGAGCGATGCCAGCGTGGGGCGGAGCGCCGTACTTGAAGGCTTCAAGCAGGAAGCCGAACTTGTCGGCAGCCTCTTCAGGAGTGATGCCGAGCACATCGAGCACACGATCCTGAATGTCATCACGGTGGATACGCACGGAACCGCCGCCCATTTCGTTACCGTTGCACACGATGTCGTAGGAATCAGACATGGCGTGTTCCGGATCCTTGTCGAAGGTGTCGATCCAATCCTTGGACGGCATGGTGAACGGATGGTGCATGGAGGTCCACTTGGAGTGGCCGACTGCCACATCGTCGTCATCCGGATCGTCGGTGGGTTTGAACAGCGGGAAGTCCACAACCCAAGTGAAAGCGAAGTCGTCCGGCTTGAGCAGACCGGCGCGATCGGCGAGTTCCACACGCACGGCACCCAGCAGCTCCTGAGCGGAGGTGCGACGGCCTGCTGCGAAGAACACGGCATCGCCGTCTTCTGCGCCAACGGCTTCCTTCAGGCCAGCGCGCTCCTCTTCAGACAGGTTCTTGGCAACAGGTCCCTTGAGCTCGCCGTTCTCAGCGAACACCACGTAGGCGAGGCCCTTGGCGCCGCGCTGCTTGGCCCAATCCTGCCAAGCGTCGAACTGGCGACGAGGCGTGGCCGCACCACCCTTGAAGAGCACCGCACCAACGTACGGAGCCTGGAACACGCGGAACGGAGTGTTCTTGAAGTAGTCGGTCAGCTCGATCAGCGGGTTGCCGAAACGCAGATCCGGCTTGTCGGAGCCGTACTTATCCATGGCTTCCTGCCAAGTGATGCGCTGAATCGGCAGCTGGATCTCATAGCCTGCGGACTTCCAGATGGCGGCGATGACCTTTTCGGCCATGGCCATCACGTCTTCCTGATCCACGAACGCCATTTCCATATCGAGCTGGGTGAACTCCGGCTGACGATCTGCACGGAAATCCTCGTCACGGTAGCAGCGGGCCAGCTGGTAGTAGCGTTCCACGCCGGAAACCATCAGCAGCTGCTTGAGAAGCTGCGGGGACTGCGGCAACGCGTACCAAGAACCTGGCACCAAGCGGGCCGGCACCACAAAATCGCGAGCGCCTTCCGGAGTGGACTTGATCATGGTCGGGGTTTCGACCTCTTCGAAGCCCATCTCTTCCAGAGCGTGGCGAGCAGCCTTCGACATCTGGGAACGCAGCTTCAGATTGCGCTGCATGGACGGGCGGCGCAGGTCGAGATAACGGTACTTGAGGCGAACTTCCTCGCCCGGCAGCTTGTTCTCGGACTCGTTTTCCAACGCGGTGGACACCTGGAACGGCAGCGCGTCAGACTTGGCGAGCACCTCGATGTTTTCCGCCACAACCTCGATCTTGCCGGTGGCCAGATGATCATTCTCGTTACCGTCCGGACGCAGGCGGACCTCGCCCACCACCTGAATCACAAACTCGGAGCGCAGCGGACGTGCCATGTCTTCGTCGTAGATAACTACCTGCACAAGACCGGTGTTGTCACGAAGATCGATGAAGGCCACGCCACCGTGGTCACGACGACGATCGACCCAACCGGAGAGCGTCACCTTCTGACCGACGAGTTCCTCGGTCACTTCGGTTGCATGATGTGTTCTATAAGCCGTCTGGCTCATGCTTCCCCTATTCCTTGTTCTCTAATGATTGAAGTCTTGCGATTTCAGGCTTCTACGGTAACGGTTTGCTGGGCATACACAGTATCCGGCTCCCAAGACTGTGCGTTGGCCGGCTGCTGGTCGCCCGTGATGATGTTCTTGACTTCGTCCGAAGCGTCCTGCGCGGACTTGTCCGCGGGGAACCACACGTATGGGATGCCGAGCTTGTCGGCATACTTGATCTGCTTGCCAAGCTTGGCTGCGGTCGGAGCCACATCTGCCGCGATGCCACGGGCGCGCAGCTGGTTGGCGATTTGGTTGGAAGCGGAACGGTCCTCCTCGTTCCACACGGCCACGAGCACGGAAGCCGGGGACACGCGATTCGCGTGGGCACCGGCGGTGTGCAGCATGTACGAAACCAAGCGGGACAGGCCAATGGACAGGCCCACGCCCGGATACTTCCTGTTGCCCTGCGATGCGAGATTGTCGTAACGACCGCCGGAACAGATGGAACCAAGAGCCGCAGCACCGTCAAGGAACGTCTCATACACGGAACCGGTGTAGTAATCCAGACCACGCGCGATCTTCAAATCAGCGATCACGGAGCCCGGGCGAATACGAGCGGCCTCGTCAACAATCATCGCCAACGTGTCAAGACCCTGACGTGCGAGCACGTACGCCTCGGAATCATTGGCAATGCCATGCTTCTCGCACAGCGTGTCGAACTTGCCGGACAGTTCGGCGCCGTCAGCTGCGGTCAGTTCAGCCAGCTCAAGGCACGCACGTGCCTGATTCTCGTCGGCTCCACAGCCTTCGACCAGCAACTTGGCCACTTCGTCGGCACCGATCTTGTCGAGCTTATCGATCTCACGGAGCACGCCCTCGACATCGGTCAAGCCAAGACCACGGTAGAAACCTTCAGAAAGCTTACGGTTGTTCGCATGCACGGTGGCCTTCGGCAAACCGAACTCACGCAGACGTTCCAATGCCGATACCATGACCAGCGGCAGCTCGACCTCGTAATGATCGGGCAGATCACCGTTGCCGATCACATCGATATCGGCCTGCACGAACTCGCGGAAACGACCTTCCTGCGGGCGTTCGCCACGCCAGACCTTCTGAATCTGCCAACGCTTGAAAGGGAATGCCAAATCGCCGGAATGTTCGACCACATAACGGCTCAGCGGAACAGTCAAATCGAAGTGCAGACCAAGGCGGTCCTCAATCGGAGTGTCGGACTCATGACCGACCTCCTGAAGGCGGCTCAGCAGGTAAATTTCCTTGCTGGTTTCGCCCTTCTTGAGCAGACTCGAACCCTGCTCAACAGCACGAGTTTCAATGCCAATGAAGCCATTGAGCTCGAAAACTTCACGGAGCGTGTCGATAACACGCTGCTCCACAACACGTTCAGAGGGGAGCCACTCTGGAAATCCTGAAATAGATGCGCCTTTTGCCACGATTCCCTATAATAAATGAGGTTGCGGAAAATGCAGCGCGTTTTTCAGGCTTTGAAAGCACGTTCGCACGATCCGCATCCCCTGCACTACATGAAGCTTACTTAAAGGAGCTGGCCATGGCCGACGAGAATGTCACCGCGTCCGAGAACACCAATGAAACCACCGAGCAGGCAACGACGCCCGCAGTCAAGGCCAGCAAACCGGCCGTTCCGAGCCCGGCTTCGATGAAGCCCCATGCTCCGAGCCCCGCGGCCTTCGCCAAGAAAGCTCCACAGCACACCGCTCCGACTGCCGCATCCACCGGCTTCTCCGATGCCGATGTGAAGACCGCCGAAGCATTCGGCCGTGTCGCCGACGATGGTACTGTGTTCGTCAAGGACGGCGAAGGAGAACGTGAGGTCGGTCAGTTCCCTGATGCCTCCAAGGAAGAGGCGCTGGCTCTGTATGCCCGCCGTTACCTTGATTTGAAGGCCAAGTTGGACCTGTTCGCGAACAAGCTCAAGTCCAACAATGTGAAGTCCCGCGAAATCGACGAGACCATCAAGACGCTGTCCGCGGAAACCGAACAGCCGGCAGTGGTGGGTGATCTGGCCGCTCTCAAGGCCCAGTTCGAGGCGCTGAAGGAGGAAGGCGCAGCCAAGAAAACCGCGTTGACCGAGGCACGCAAGGCCGCTATCGCCAAGGCCGTCGAGGAGCGCACCGCCATTGTGGAGAAGGCCGAGGCGCTGGCTGATTCCCTCGACGAGAACACCAACTGGCGTTCCACCGCAGACAAGTTCCGTTCGCTCTTCCAGCAGTGGCAGGAGCATCAGCGCAACAACGTCCGCATCGACAAGGAAGATGCGGACGCCCTGTGGGCTCGTTTCTCCGCGGCCCGCACCAAGTTCAATTTCGCCCGCCGCAAGTGGGTGCAGAACCGTGACGAAGAGCGTAATTCCGCCAAGTCCACCAAGGAAGCCATCATCGCCGAGGCCGAGGCGCTGCAGGATTCCACCGCTTGGGTTGAAACCTCCCGCAAGTTCACCGAGCTGATGGATCGTTGGAAGAAGGCCGGTCGTGCCGGTCGTCGTGACGATGATGCCATGTGGGAGCGTTTCCGCGCCGCCGCAGACACCTTCTTCAACGCACGTCAGGCCGATCGTGATCAGATCAGCTCCTCCGAGAAGGAAAATCTTGCCAAGAAGGAAGAGCTGCTGGTCAAGGCCGAGGCGCTGGTTCCCGTCAAAAGCGAAGAAGAGGCCAAGCAGGCCCGTCAGGCTCTCGCCGCCATTCAGGAGGAGTGGGACCAGATCGGTTACGTGCCGCGTGACGAAGTGCGCCGCATCGAAGGCCGTCTCGATGCTGTAGACAAGCAGATCAAGGCCATTGAGGATGCCGCTTGGAAGCAGTCCGATCCGGAAGCCGACGCCCGCAAGTCCTCCTTCGAAGAACAGCTCAACGCTCAGCTCGCTGAGCTTGATCAGAAGATCGCCGCGGAATCCGATCCGAAGAAGAAGGCCAAGCTCGAATCCGAGAAGGCCACCAAGGAACAGTGGCTGAACGCCATCAAGTAAGTCGCACATCCTGATATTTGGTTGCACCACAGAGATGCGGTCAAATATCAGCTGGACTTCACTCAGGCATAATCAAGAAGGCTGGTACGTAACGACATCCGTCACATACCAGCCTTCTTCGTATAATCGCACGTGTTCTCACATGCGCAATCACCATACAGAATATTCAACTATCATTCGCCGAATTCGGTAGCACAAATATCGGCCACCGCATCAATGCAGGCATCGACGATGAGCTTACCTCGTTCGGCGCTGGAACCTGCAGGAGTGGCCAGTCCTCCGTAATCCGGAACGTCGCCCTTGCGCACCGGGTAGCGCACGTAAGCCTTCGGTGTGACATTGCCTTCGTCAATCACACGGTCCATATGCACCAATTCCGGCTCGTAATGCATCATCAATGAGGTTTCCGTCACTGCGGCATGTTCCAACGCCCAACCGGGGAACACGAGTCCGTCGAACACCTGCTCGACCACGTTCTCCGGCAGCGGATCCCACCAGTTGGTTTCGACGATGGTGGCCACTCCCCTGGTTTCGCGGGTGATCAGATCGATTGCCTCGATAATGAATGCCTCGTTTTCGAAATGCGCGTTCATCACCACGATTTTGGTGAAACCGTCCGCGATCAGCTCGCCAAGCACATCATGCATTTGATTGATCACCGTCACACCGTTCATGTCGATGGTGCCGGGGAACAATGGGCCGCCTCCGGAAAGCGGCTTCGACTTGTACCCGTAGTTCATGGTCGGTGCCACGATGCCGTCGATGCGTTCGGCGAGGTCTTCAGACACATGGCTGGCGATCATGGCGTCCACACCAAGGGGAAGATGCTGGCTATGCTGTTCAGTGGAGCCGATTGGCACAATAACCGGCTTTGATTTCGATGCTTCGATTTCCGGCCAGGTCATATGGTCCATCCGACGGCTGCTGCTCATGATTGCTCCTTTATGTGCTGTTGTTGGTTTGCGTTTCAACAATTGATAATGATTGCGATGATGCCGTCCCCGCGAATCGATGTTGCAATCGATGTTTCAGGGACGGCGTTTATTGTTTCGAGGAATTGTTTCGTAAAAACCGTTTCTTCTCAGATGCGGCTCAGATCCTTATCCGTGTTTTCGTGAGAGAGGATCATGGCGACCAGTGCCACGGCGGCCACCGCCACCATGTACCAGGCCGGAGCGATGCTCGAACCGGTGGTGTAGATCAGCCAGGTTGCGATGAACGGCGCGGTTCCACCGAAGATGGCGTTGGCAAGGTTGAAGCTGAATGCGAAGCCGGTGAAACGAACCGATGTCGGGAAGGTTTCAGTCAGGTAGCTCGAAAGCGTACCGTCGTTGGCGGTCAGGGTGGCGCACATGGCGAGCTCAACGATCAGCACCGGCCAGAACTGTGCGGTGTTCAGCGCCATGAAGGCCGGAACGGTGAGCACGATGAAGGCCACGCATGCACCAATCAGCACCTTCTTGCGTCCGAACATGTCGGAGATGTGACCCATGCCGAACACCAAAGCCACATACAGTACCAGGCAGATGGTGGTGATGGTGGACGACTGTGCGGCAGCCATGCCAACCGTGTCGCTCAGATAGGTCGGCAGGTAGGTGAGCACCGTGTAGAAGCCGACCGCGTTGAGCACGCAGGCACCGAAACTGATGACCAAAGTCTTGAAGTGGTTCTGGAACAGCTCGCGCAGCGGGGAGACGCTCTTAGTGGTGGAAGCGAACTGCTGCTTGTCGTCCAAAGCTTCGGTCATGGAAGCATACACCGGCGAATCAGCGAGCTTGGTACGGATGAAATGCACGATCAGACCAAGCGGGCCGGCCATGAGGAACGGAATACGCCATCCCCAAGAGGTCAGTGCATCAGAGCTCAGCGAAGCGGTCATCACGGTGGCGAGCGTGGAGCCTACGAGCAGACCGATGGCGGTGGATGCCGGAATCAGCGAGCAGTAGATGCCACGCTTCTTGGTCGGCGCGTATTCGCCAAGGAAGGTTGCGGCGCCGGCATATTCACCGGAAGCGGAGAAGCCCTGCACCATGCGAAGCAGCAGCAACAGTGCCGGAGCGAAAATGCCGATCGCAGCATATGACGGCAGGCAGCCAATCAGGAACGATGCACCCGACATGAACATGATGGAAATCGCAAGAGCGCCCTTGCGTCCCTTCTTATCGCCGAAGTTACCCCAAAACAGTGCACCGATCGGACGAAGCACGAATGACAGTGCAAACACGCCGAACGTCTGCAGCATGGCGACCGTGTGATTGCCGGACGGGAAAAACACCAAAGCGATGGTGGTCGCGAAGTAGGAATAGGAAGCGTAGTCGAACCATTCAATGAAGTTGCCGAGGAAAGACGAGACGGCCACTTTCTTGACCATCTTCTGCTCTTCGGACTGTTCAGACACGGAAGCCCTGTTGGCGGTTGCGATTGTTGCACTGGCACTCATCATGTCACCTGCTTTCTTCTGCTGAATCTGTCTGTACGTTCGCGTTTTCTTCATACCCGGCGAACGTTGTGACTCTGACTATCGCCCGAAGTATTTGCGCCAAAGTGAACTGATTGTTAAACCGCAACCGTTTGTTTTTGACGTTTTGCCAAGTTCCCCTTGCTTACAGCGCCGAAGTGGAAGATATGGTGTGATTATGTTGCGATTTCGCCATTTTCGCACCTAAAAGCAGCATTGACCAGCTGATTTTATCGGTAGGCGCTATGCCCACGATCTGTGTCACTTTGTCCAATCGGTTGTACAACGTCTGCCGTTGGATACCTAATTGCTCGCATGCGCCGGTCTTGTTGTCGAGATTGTCGAAACAGGCGCACAACGTGTCGATCAGCATGGCGTTATGCATAAGCTCATGCCCAACCGTCTGCGTGATCACCATGCGCACGGCCTCATCGGTACGTTCCATTCCCAACATGCGTTCCAGCAACGAGGAATCCACACATTCGAGGGTTCCATACGGGCATTCCGCATCGTTCGAAATGCATGTTCGAATCACACTGCGCAACGCACCGAACGCGTCCATCAATGAAATCGTGTCCAACGCTGCGCGTCCATGCACGGTATATACGTATTCGTTTGCAGCGACTTGCGTCAACGCATGCAAACACCGATCTGAAAATACCGACACATCGCCGCCGCTGTCTTGCGCCGCGAGAAAACCGATCATTAAATCGCCTTCCAACAAACAGATCGATTCGCAACCGCCGTTGGATTCGAAATCGTCGATCATCGACACGATTGCCGGCATGGCGTTGGCCACCGACTTGAGTTTCATGGCAAATGGCATATACACGCCCGAAGCGGCGAATCCCAACGCATCAAGCATGGCATGGCCCTCACGCGCCTCCATCGGCGAAACATGCACGCCATCTTCCGGCCCCGCAATCAGATGCGCCACCATGCCGACCCGCGCTCCCCCATCGAGATACAGTGTCAAAACCGGAGCGGCAATCTGTTCGATCCTTCTGCACATCGCTTCATCGAACACCGTATTGCGCTGGCTGATCTCCAAAGCACCCAAAGGCCGTTTCTGTTCCTCCAGTGCAAGTACAATGCCGCAATCTGTAGCGGTATTGATGTTCTGTCCAGCTCGGGCGACTTCAAGACCGTCCACGTCGAATATGACCACATCCTCGCCGAACAGGTTCGCAATGCCATCGGCAACGGCTTTGGGATTGGACGCTTGAGCAAGCTCAGAACGCAACGAAGTTGACATAACGTCCACTTGCATCTGCATACGCATCTGATCACGCACAATCATGGTATTGACGCTCTGGCAGATATCGACGAAAGGAATGCGACGGCGCAATCCAATAATCGTAAGTCCTTCATGCTTGGCTGCCTTCACCAACATTTTCGGCAGTTGGGTGACTTCTTCAACCAATTCGACCATCAATGCCGCAATATCAGCATTCACGAGGCTTTTCACATATTCGTCCGCACGTTTTTCACGACCGTCCGCAACTAAAGATCGCCCCTCCACCACCAGAAGCTCGCCTCCTGCCAGAAATGAGGCGACGTCCTCGCGTTCGTTGGTGAACACCCAACGCACCGGATTATCCAAGCTATCGCCAGCAACTTCAACCTGTGGTTCCGCCGTCGCAACCAAGGCATCATCGAGCACTTCCCTCACCGTAACAGCCATACAAACCGTCCAATCCGAAGTAATACACATGTCACATCAAGTAACGTGACCGCAAAGCAATACGCCGACAATAACCATCAACGATTACGTCAAAGGTTCCCTTCCGTAACCCAATGGACATATGACAAAACGTCTGCCGGAACCCGAAAACTCGCATGAAAACTCGTATTGGAAGGAGTGATTATGAGCACGCAACTGTTCATCAACGCACACATCGCCACCGGCATGCCGGGCAGCACCGCAGCCGAAACAGCGGCAATCCAAGATATTCTCGTCGAAGACGGCAAGTTCATCAGCATTGCACCCCATCTCAAAGCAACACTCGAAGCACAAGGCAAAGATATGGCGAGCGTGGAAGTCGTCGATTTGGGCGGAAAGCTGGTCTGTCCACCATTCTGCGACACCCATCTGCATCTTGATTACGTCTTTACCGCACGCAAGCCCGGCGCGGTGAACGAGTCAGGCACCCTGTTCGAAGGCATTCAGCGTTGGAGTGAAACCAAGGCAGATCTCACTGTCGACGAGATCAAGGAACGCGCGAAAATCGGCATCGCCAAGGAAATGCGTCATGGCGTGCAGTTCATTCGTTCGCACGCCGATGTGACCGACCCGAATCTTACCTCGCTCAAAGCTCTGCTGGAGCTTAAGGAGGAACTGAAAGATACTGTCACGCTGCAGATCGTCTCCTTCCCGCAGGAGGGCATGTACTCCTATGAAGGTCCTCATGGCGAATCCGGCGCGGATTTGGTTGAGGAAGGCCTGAAAATGGGTGCTGATTGCGTCGGTGGCATTCCGCATTTCGAGCAGTGCCGTGAGTTCGGCGAACGTTCCATGCACACCGTGGTCGAACTGGCTTCGAAGTACGACAAGCTCATCGACGTGCATTGCGACGAAACCGACGATCCAAACTCACGTTATCTTGAACTGCTGTCCGCACTCGCCTATCGCGCCGGTATCGGTTCGAAGACCACGGCAAGCCACACTTGCTCCTTGGGATCGGCCGACAATGCCTATTTCTTCCATCTGACCAAGCTGTTGAAGGCCGCACATATCAATTTCGCCTGCGCACCTACGGAAAATCTGTATCTGCAGGGGCGTCAAGACACGTTCCCGAAGCGTCGTGGCATCACGCGAGTCAAGGAGCTCACCGAAGCTGGGGTGAATGTGTCGCTTGGTCAGGATTCCATGCAAGATCCCTGGTATCCGGTCGGTAACGGCAATATGATGCTGATTCTCGATTATGTGCTGCATTTGGCGCAGATGATGAGTTTTGAAGAGATCGATGATGCGTTGAAGTTCCTGACAGTCAACGGCGCAACCACGCTCGGCATGCGCGATTCGTATGGTCTTGAGGCGGGCAAGCCCGCAAACTTCATTGTGCTTGATGCTTCCAGCGTGTTCGACGCCATATACGAGCGTTGCGAAGTGCTTCGCTCGGTACGAGAGGGTCGCACACTGTTCACCCGTAACACGTCAATCACTGCCGATCTCGATCTGCTGACACTGTAATTCGTCAAGTTTCGAAATACTTTCGGCATACGAAAGGCCTTGAAATCATTACATACGATTTCAAGGCCTTTCGTGTGTCGCGTTACTTACGCACCGATTGCTTATTCAACAGATTCTGCGGATTCCGTAAGTTCCGTCGATTCCGTCGATTCGGCAGGTGCCTCGGTTTCAGCTGCGACTTCACCTTCAGCAGGCTCCGTATTTGGCTCTTCGAACGCCTCACCGGTAAAGGTGAACTCGCCCAGGATGCCTTCGCCTTCCGCATCGACCTTCACGCGCTGGCCATCTTCGAGTTCGCCCATCAGGATCTTCTCCGAAATGGCGTCTTCGACGTCGCGCTGAATCACGCGACGCAACGGACGCGCGCCCAGCAGCGGGTCGAAGCCCTTCTGCGCGAGCAGATCCTTGGCAGCGTCGGTAAGCTCGAGGGACATGTGGCGATCGAACAAGCGATCATTGAGCTGCTTGACGTCAAGATCGACGATCTGACGCACTTGCGGCTCGGTGAGCTGCTTGAACACGATGATGTCGTCCAGACGGTTCAGGAATTCCGGACGGAACTGCTGCTTCAGCTCCGCGGAAACCTGATCCTTCATGCGCTGGTAGCTCGACTCGGTGTTGGCACCCAAGTTGAAGCCGGTGTTGGCGGCCTTGGCGATGTCTCGCGTACCAAGATTGGTGGTCAGAATGATGATGGTGTTCTTGAAGTCCACCTTGCGGCCCTGGCCATCAGTCAGATGACCGTCATCAAGCACCTGCAGCAGCGTGTTGAAGATATCCGGATGGGCCTTTTCGATCTCATCGAACAGCACCACGGAGAACGGCTTGCGACGCACCTTCTCGGTGAGTTCGCCGCCCTCTTCGTAACCGACGTATCCCGGAGGAGCACCAAACAGGCGCGAAGCCGCATATTTCTCGGAGAATTCAGACATGTCGACACGAATCAGTGCGTCCTCGTCGTCAAACAGGAATTCGGCGAGCGTCTTGGCCAGCTCGGTCTTACCGACGCCGGTGGGGCCAGCGAAGATAAACGAACCGGACGGACGCTTCGGATCCTTCAAACCAACACGAGCACGACGGATGGAGCGGCTCAACGCGGACACGGCCTCGTCCTGGCCGATGATGCGCTTGTGCAGCTCGCTTTCCATGGTCATGAGCTTCTTGGACTCGGCCTGGGTGAGCTTGAACACCGGAATGCCGGTGGTCTGGGAAATCACTTCGGCGATGACATCCTCATCCACAACCATCTTCACATCGGATTCGCCCTCACGCCACGAAGATTCCTTCTGCTTGCGTTCGGCTTCCAGCTTCTCCTGCTTATCACGCAGCTCAGCGGCCTTTTCGAAGTCCTGGCCCTTGATGGCCTGGTCCTTCTCTTCGGCAAGCTTGGCGATCTTCGTGTCAAGTTCCTTAAGCTCCGGCGGAGCGGTCAGACGACGGATGCGCAGACGCGCACCGGCCTCATCGATCAGATCGATGGCCTTGTCTGGCAGATGACGGTCCTGAATGTAACGGCTCGACAGATCGGCCGCGGCCTGCAACGCACCATCGGTGATCGTCACATGGTGATGGTTCTCGTAACGCGAACGCAAGCCCTTAAGGATCTCGATGGTTTCGGCAATGCTCGGCTCATGCACCTGGATGGGCTGGAAACGACGTTCCAAAGCGGCATCCTTCTCGATGTACTTACGATACTCGTCGGTGGTGGTGGCGCCAATGGTCTGCAGCTCACCTCGCGCGAGCATTGGCTTCAACATGTCGGAAGCGCCAAGAGCGCCATCCGCGGAACCAGCGCCCACAATGGTATGGATCTCATCGATGAACAGCACGATGTCGCCGCGGGTCTTGATCTCCTTGAGCACCTTCTTCAGACGCTCCTCGAAATCGCCACGGTAGCGCGAACCAGCCACCATGGATCCCAGATCCAACGAATAGACCTGCTTGCCCTTCAGCGTCTCCGGAACGTCGCCGGCATTGATCTTCTGCGCCAAGCCTTCGACCACGGCCGTCTTGCCGACACCCGGCTCGCCGATTAGCACCGGATTGTTCTTGGTACGGCGGCTCAGTACCACCATCACACGCTCGATCTCACTCGAACGCCCAATCACCGGATCAAGCTTGCCGGCGGCAGCTTCAGCGGTCAGATTGCGGCCGAACTGGTCAAGAATCGCGGAACCGGTCTGGTTGCGACGATCCTGCACGCCACCGGCATTGGCCAAATCGCCCTTGCCATCGCCCTTGCCATCACCGGAATTGCCACGGATCAGGTCGATGGTGGCGCTGCGCAGCTCGCCAAGATTGACGTCCATCTTGATCAGCACCTGGGTGCCGACGCCTTCGCCTTCATGAATCAGACCGAGCAGGATATGCTCGGTGCCGATATAGCTGTGCCCCAGCTGCAACGCCTCACGCAGCGACAGCTCCAACACCTGCCTGGCATGCGGGGTGAAGGGAATGTGGCCGTTCGGCGTGGCATTCCCCTTACCGATCATCTCTTCGACCTGTTTGCGGGTGTCATCCAAGGTCACACCCTTTGAGGCCAGCGCCTTGGCTGCGACGCCGTCACCCTCACGAATCAGGCCAAGCAGCAGATGCTCGGTACCGATGTAGTTGTGCTGGAGGGTACGAGCCTCTTCCTGCGCCAGCACGATCACGCGCCGCGCACGGTCGGTAAACCGTTCGAACATGCTTGTCCTTCCACTCTTGTTAGTCCATCAACACTCTACCGATTCGCGATGACGTTTGTTTTCATCCGCGCGTAAATTGCGCTCTCGACGCAACGCAACGGATATGCTTGACATATAGCAACGACCAAGGAGGTCACCAAGATGAGCGACACCACCCTAAATGCAACCGAATCCGGGATGCTCGCAGATATCCGCTTGCACGACATCGTCGTCGGCGTCGACGGTTCCGACGAATCCTTCGCCGCATTACGCTGGGCGCTGAACGAGGCATCGCTTACCGGCCAGCAGGTCAATGCGGTGTTCGCATGGTCCCATTCCTGGGATATGGGCTCGGAACCGGAAGATGAAGAGCAGTGGGCCGAAGTCCGCCATGAGATCGCGCAACGGCTTCGCGACTGGGTTTCCAAAGCTTCGCAGGGCATGACCATCAATGAGGATCATGTCAAACTCACGTCGGTCAAGGCCACAGGAACGTCCGCATTGCTGGAGATCGGCAAGGATGCGCAGCAGATCGTAGTCGGACGCCGTTCACTCGGCAGAGTGGCACGCTGGTTCCTCGGCTCGCTTTCGGAATCGCTTGCCGAAGCCGCACAGGTTCCCGTTACCATAGTTCGCATTCTCGACGACGAGGAATCCAGCGTGCAGGATGCCATCGCCAACGCGCTTACGCCTTCGGAGAACACGGTGACGTACGATTTGCCCGGCTCCCCTCTGCCTAAGAACCAGCGGCCGATCGTGGTTGGCGTCGATGGTTCGGAAACCTCGCGACACGCCTTGCGATTCGCTATCGACCTGGCGGCTTTGCATCACGCTCCCCTGCAGGTGATGTTCTGCTGGCAGCTCAAGGATCTTGGCGTCATCGAGGGATATGAGAACGCCATAGCGCCGATTGCCGTCGGTCAGGAACGGGCGGAACGCATTCTTGACGAGCTGCTCGATTCGGTTGAGATTCCCACTGCCGGCATTCCCGACGATTTCCAGATCGAATCGCACGCCTTCCATATTTCCGCTGCGAAGGGGCTGATCGCGGCATCCCGTTACGCACGCCATCTAGTGGTCGGTTCCCGTGGATTGTCCGGCTTGGACGCGCATTTCCTTGGTTCCGTCTCCAAGCAAATCGTCAATTTCGCCGACTGCACCGTCACTGTCGTGCACTAAACCTTTGAGGATATGAAAGAAGTCCGCTTCCTTACATAGGGAACGGACTTCTTTCATATCCTCGATAAGACAGGATTACTCAGCTTCCGGAGCGTTTTCCTCTGCAGTGTCCGTTTCCTCGGCTTCGGTGGGTTCCGCATCCGTCGCTTCATCCTCTTCGGATTCGACGATAACCGGCTCTTCGTCATCGCTCAAATCAACGGTGGATTCCACCTCCGGCTCATCCTGCTGGGCCGTATGTTCGAGCACTTCCTCCTGATTCGCATCATCATCCACGGTATTGGCTTCGATATCGGCTTCGGAGGCTTCTTCCTCATCGTTCGGATTGCCGTCTTCATTCGCCGACAGCTGCTCGATCAGTTCGACGGAACCGCGTTCATCACGCGGCGCCTGCGCGATGATATCGATATGCAGGTCGTCAAATGCAGGTTTCGACTGCACCCACAAGTGAGACGGTTCCGGCGGCTCGATTTCGGAATGTTCGCCACAGCCATGGTCGATGGATACAACACGACCGTCATCAGGACTCCACTTGTTAGCGCACACGCCGAACAGAAGATTCAGTTCGCCTTTCAGAGGAATGAAGAATCCGCACGTCGAGCATGGATTGCCATCCGATGTTTTGGTGGACAACGATTTCGGTCCGCGCGGTCCCTCATACCAGCGTTTCGCGGTCTGGGAACGGCCCAAAGGCGTGAGCACGTGCCTGCGGGACAGATCGAATTCCTCAACCGCCTCGTCGATGTCCTCTTCGGAGGTCACCGATGCTACGGCATTCTCGTCTTGCGAACCGTCAACCACGTCAGCGTCCGCTCCGGCATTGTCGCCGCCGTCCGCCGCTTCGACGGTCTGCACATCGTCGGAAACGCTTTCGGCAGACTCAACGGGTTCAGTTCTGCGGAACCCCTCTTCCATACGTGGATCATCGGGATCGGTGCCGATCGAATCGGTCACCGCCAAATCGGTCGGTTCAAGACGATCCTTCCATGGAATCCATTCCGGTGGGCGCAACGCCTTGTCGGTAGGCACCAGCGATGACTCATTGACCGTCCAATGGTCCAACTCAGCATCGCGATACAACGTCACCGACCACTGCCATCCCTCATACCCACGTATGCAGGTTTCAAAACGAAAATCAGTAACGTTGTCTCCCAAGTCGATGGCTTCGACGAAGTCACCGACTTGGCCATCCTCATCGGCGACTTCGATGGCCACCGCCTGGGCGATCGCCTTGGGATCCATTGTGGTATCGGACATGAATTATTCCTGTACGTCGAAGTTATCGGCCACGGCACGCATCAGCGTGGCCAGTTTCTTGCTTTCAGCCGGAGACGGATAATGGTGGCGGCGCAACTGGTTCCCCGCGGAATCCAGCAGCTTGATAAGATCCTCCACAATGGCGGCCATATCATCCGGCTTCGGTCGAGTTGCTTTGACCAGAGACGGCGCGGATGCCACAAGGGTGAGGCCCATTGCCTGCGGACCACGGCGGCCCTCCACCACGGAATACTCGACTTTTGCACCCTTACGCAACGTCTTCACGCCCTCCGGCAGGGCGGCTGCAGGCAGGAACACATCGGCACCCTGCTCGTTCTGAATAAAACCATAGCCTTTGTTCGCATCGAACCAACGAACGCGTCCGCTAGGCATTGTCACCTCACTCTTACGTAATCCACATACCTTCAGGCGAACGAAAGAACAATCGTCCGCCGATTACAAATCAAAGATACAGTTTAGCGCAAGAGGTGGGATATGTAACCATCTCTTGCGCCAACAATCGTCAGATCATGCCTTTTTGCATGTTTGCATCATTGTTTTTTCGGCCTGCGCCCACGCTTGTCGACCTTGCGTTCGTCACTGGTCTGCGTCAACGGACGTGGTTCCACAGGAGCCACCGGAAGCACTACCGTCAGTGTCAATCCAGTCCCGTCACTGCCGGAAGCGCAGATGAAACCATGGTGTGCCTTGACCACGGACTGGGCGATCGCCATGCCGAGACCCGTACCGCCCTTCTGTCGTGCTCTGGACGGATCCGCCGTGTAGAACCGTTCGAAGATCTTCGAGCGTGCATCTGCGGGAACGCCGGGACCATGATCGCTGAATCGCACAATTGCGTAATTCATGCCGACTTGCATGGATTGCCCCACCTCGATGGCCTCGATAAAGTGATGCAACGACTGCTCGTTGGATGGCATGCGAGACAATGATTCCGGGCTGATGGACGCCGGAAGCACGCCCATGGACACTTCAACCGGGGAATCGGCCGGCGTGTACCGATGGATGTTGCCTACAATGTTCGTGACCACCTGACGCAAGCGTGATGCATCGCCGGTCAACGTGATGTCCGGCATGGTTCCCGGCTGGAAGGCGAGACGCGAAGGATGTTCCATATCCGATCCCGCCTGCAATACCACCTGGCCGCAGGTGATGCCACGATCCGGGTCGAGCGCGTGCAGATCATCAGCCGCATCATTGACCACGGAAGTCAGCTTCACCTGCTGGGTGATATCGATGCCACGTCCTTCATCCAACCGCGCCAATGACAGCAAATCCTCGACAAGCACCGTCATACGCGCACTGGACGCTTCTATATGTTCAATGGACTCATCGGCACGTTCCAATGCTCCGGGCATGTCACGCTGCATTTTGTACAACTCCGCATATCCGTGAATCGCGGCAAGCGGAGTACGCAGCTCATGGCTGGCATCGGAAACGAACCGTTTCATCTTCTCGGTCGTTTCTTCCTGCGCGTGGAAGCTTTCCTCAATACGCGTCAGCATGGTGTTCAGCGACATGGACAGCGATCCGACTTCCGTATTTTCCGGCAAATCGGGAACACGTTGGCTCAAATCCCCTGCCGCAATCTTCGCAGCGGTCTTCTCGATACGTTTCAGCGGAGCAAGCGTGCTTTGCACGACGATGGTGCCAAGAATGGCGCCGATCAACACCACCGCGATGCCGACCATGGCACAGAACCGCGTCAACGTGTTGGACGTGTCGATCTGGTCACTCAGCGACAATCCGATGAACACGACGCCGCTGTCTTTGACCTGCCCCGTTTTGGTTTTCTCGCTCCAAGGCAGCGCCACAACACGCCACGGCGACTGTGCGGCCTGCATGATGGCATGATCCGGCACCCTGCTGGTGGTAACGTGCACCACCGCCTGTGTGGTGAACGGCTCTCCGAGCGTGACCCCGTCGATACTGCCGTCGGAAGGCAGACTCGGCTCGGACACCACGCCCTCACGGAGCATAGGCACCGACCCAGCGCCGGTACGCTTGTATTCGCTGTCCCGCACCTCGACATAATACGTGTTCACCAAGCTCCGGCCATCCTCGCTCGTGGTGCTGTCCAGCGAATCCATGCTATTGAAAATCATCTGCGCCTGATTCACCAACTGCGTGTCGGTTTTCTGTAGCAGATAATTGCCCACAAGCGTGCGAATGGAAAAGGAAATGCCGATAGTGCCAATGGTCAACAACACAATGATGCAAGTGACCAGCTTGGTGCTTAACGGAATGGCCTGCACCTTCCTGCCGATCCGCCGATGCCAAGGCACACGTTGCGGACGCGGCTGGCCGCCGTTCTTCTGCGTGTTCTGCGGGTCAGCCGACGGCTGACGGGTATCCTGACTCATCGCGGGACCGTTTAGTTCTTCGGCGCACGAATCATGTAGCCGATGCCACGCTTCGTTTCGATAAGCGGAGCCACCTTGCGCTTCTCGCCGTTCTCATCCTCCACCGTAAGTCCGTCGACCTTCTTGCGCAGATATGAAATGTACGATTCAACAATCGCGGCGTCCCCGCCCCAATCGTACTGCCACACATGATCCAAAATCTGCGCCTTCGAGAGCACACGCCCCTCGTTATCCATCAAATAACGCAGCAACTTGTATTCGGTGGGGCTCAAATCGATCGGCTGTCCGGCACGGGACACATCATGCGAATCCTCATTGATCTCCAGATCCGCGACGCGGATAATCGGATCATCCTCAACCTGCTCCTGGGTACGGCGCAGAATGGCACGGATTCGCGCAACGACCTCCTCAAGACTGAACGGCTTGGTCACATAGTCGTCACCCCCCACGGTCAAACCCATGACCTTGTCTTGAGTATCATCGCGAGCCGTCAAATACAGCACCGGCGTAGTGATGCCTTCCTGACGGATACGACGGGTCACCGTGAAACCGTCGATATCCGGAAGCATCACATCAAGCACAATCAAATCAGGCTGTATTTTCTCGATGACTTCGATGGCTTCAGATCCCGAAGCCGCGGTATTCACTTCAAAACCCGCAAAATGCAAGGATGCCACCAACAGCTCACGGATGGACGGTTCGTCGTCAACAACGACAATGGATGCTTCAATAGGCTTGCTCATGCTTTAAGCATCACTCTGTTCACTGGATGTTTCCTGAACGGATTCTGAGTCTTCCTTTGACGTCTGCCCTCCATCATGCGCTTCAACGGACAGCTCACCATCGACACTCCACGCCTTCACCGGCTCGGAACGCACAGTAATCGCGGCATGCTTTCCCGCATGCTTGCGCACCTTGCGCTTGATGATGCCACGCTTGCGCAGAATATGGAACACCACCATAATCACAATCAGCAGCACCAGCACGGCTATCATGCCGCCAACACCCAACAGCACGGTCTGCGACGACGTCGAGGTCTTCTTCTGCACCGCAATCTGATCCATCATATCGGTTGCGGATTTCGACCAATCCGGAGTGCTTTCCATCAAAGGTTTCTGCGCAGCATCGGAAAGCGCATCGACCGTCGACTTCTTCTTCAACCATTCGTCGGAATTCGACGAAACGGCAACCACGAGATTGCCATCGTTCGAAGCGACCGCCAGCAAAACCGTATTCGGTTTCGGATCAAGCGATTCCAACAGCGCGCTCGCCCATTTTGCAGGTTTTTCTTCGGTGTTGAAACTTGCCAGGTACAGCAAATGCACGGTGACGCCCGTTTCCTGCTTTGTCGCGCTGATGGCATCCGTGATCTCGGCGACGTTTGATCCGAGCAGATTCTCAGTGTCGGTGATATTTTCCGTGGCCGTGATTCCGGTGCCCGTATTGTCTTCCGCGCTGCCGACGGGAGTTATCCACAACATCATCGCACAACACAACAGCATAGAAAGAAGCATGCAAGCCGCTACATTCCAACGATTTCTGAAGTTTTGCCGTTGTCGCGACACACCGATTGGGCACATTTTCGCACATCCTCCGACCACAACCCTGGTTTTTTCATTCATCGCGTTCACTGTTGCCATACAGTCCACATTACCGTTCAGATACGTCAAGTGCGAGCGAACGGTACCAACCGAGCACACAAAAGTACCTGGCAACGAAAGGATCATCATGGCACAGTTTCAGGTGGACAGCGAGCAGATTCAATCCTCGAGCGCGGCGGTAAACGCCTCCATCCAAGCGATACGTCAGTCGGTGCAGGGCATGTACGCCAATCTCAACAATCTGCAGAGCGTCTGGAGGGGCGGAGCGGCCACACAGTTCAATGCGGTGGCGGAACAATGGCGTGCCGCCCAACAGCAGATGGAGCAGTCGCTCGAATCGATTCAGCATGCGCTGACGCAGGCATCCGCACTGTATGCGGAAACCGAAATGCAGGCATCGCGTCTGTTTGCGCAGTAGCGGCAGGTACTTCCGACGCAATCAAAGCAATAGCTGGCGCAAACAAAAAGTGGAGCCCGCGTCCACTATGGGAAACGGACTCCACTTATAGCTTTTTGCTTATGCCGTTAGGCTTTGCCAAACCGTTGGATCAGTAGCCCATGTCAGCGCCAGCGGCCGGAGCGGCTGCCGGCGGTTCCGGCTTGTTGGCCACAACAGCCTCGGTGGTCAGGAACAGACCAGCGATGGAAGCTGCGTTCTGCAGTGCGGAACGGGTGACCTTGACCGGGTCGGTGACGCCGGCGGCCAGCAGGTCCTCATACTCATTGGTGGCTGCGTTCAGGCCCTGGCCGTCAGGCAGGGAACGAACCTTGTCGATCACCACGTCGCCGGACAGTCCAGCGTTTTCGGCGATCTGCTTGATCGGGGCTTCGATGGCGCGGAACACGATCGCGGCACCGGTTGCCTCGTCGCCTTCGAGCTTGACATCGCTCTCGGCCTTGGCTGCAGCCTGGACCAGAGCGACACCGCCGCCCGGCAGCAGGCCTTCTTCGATGGCGGCCTTGGCGTTGCGCACGGCATCTTCGATGCGGTGCTTGCGTTCCTTGGCCTCGACTTCGGTGGCAGCGCCAACCTTGATGACGGCAACGCCGCCAGCCAGCTTGGCCAGACGCTCCTGCAGCTTCTCACGATCGTAGTCTGAATCGGTGTTGGCGATTTCGGCACGGATCTGAGCCACGCGGGCAGCCACGTCTTCCTTGGAGCCGCCGCCGGCCACGATGGTAGTCTCGTCCTTGGAGACGATGACCTTCTTGGCGGTGCCGAGCACGGACATGTCGACGGAGTCGAGCTTGAGGCCGAGTTCGTCGGACACAACCTGGGCGCCGGTCAGGATGGCCATATCCTGCAGCATGGCCTTACGGCGATCGCCGAAGCCCGGAGCCTTGACGGCGCAGGACTTGAAGGTGCCGCGGATGTTGTTCAGAATCAAGGTCGGCAGAGCCTCGCCATCAACGTCTTCAGCGATGATCAGCAGCGGCTTGCCGGTCTTCATGACCAGCTCGGCGATGTGCACGACGTCCTGCTGAGAGCTCACCTTGCCGGAGGTCAGCAGGATGTACGGCTCTTCGAGCACTGCGGTCTGATCTTCGGCGTTGGTCACGAAGTACGGAGCGATATAGCCCTTGTCGAAACGCATGCCTTCGGTGAAGTCCAGATCCAGGCCGAAGCGGTTGTTGTCCTCAACGGTCACGACGCCGTCCTGGCCAACCTTGTCAAGAGCTTCGGCGATCTTCTCGCCGACTTCCGGATCGGCGGCGGAAATCGTTGCGGTAGCAGCGATCTGATCCTTGGTCTCAACGTCCTTGGCAGCTGCGATAAGCTCCTTGACGATGGCTTCGGAAGCCTTCTCGATACCACGACGCAAAGCGATCGGGTTGGAGCCGGCGGTGACGTTCTTCAGGCCTTCGTGCACCAGGGACTGGGCGAGCACGGTTGCGGTGGTGGTGCCGTCGCCAGCGACGTCATCGGTCTTCTTGGCGACTTCCTTGACCAGTTCGGCGCCGATGCGCTCGTACGGGTCGTCCAGGTCGATTTCCTTGGCGATGGAGACACCATCGTTGGTGATGGTCGGAGCGCCGTAGGTCTTGTCGAGGACCACGTTGCGGCCCTTCGGACCGAGGGTGACCTTGACGGTATCAGCGAGCTTGTCGAGGCCCGCGAGCATTCCTTGACGAGCTTCGTCGTCGTATGCAATGATCTTTGCCATTGTTCCTCCACATATGGCTACACGGTATTATTCCCACCTTCGAAGCGAAGAACGCACCAGCCGTCAGCTGCCAGTTATCACTCTCGCTCCTCGAGTGCTAATTGGCAGATTAGCACTCTCAGGCCGAGAGTGCCAAACTCCATGTCGCCAGTTGCGCTGTAAGCAAGAAGAATTGTTCGTCTAAATAAGCCATCAACGTTGGAATTCCAAGGAAAACAAAAAAGCCTTGTTCTTGGGGAAAAGAACAAGGCTTTTTTGTTTCGCTCACGGCGTTTTTCAGTCAAGCAACACCACAACGATTGGCGTGACGAGTCCATCGCTTTGCTGCACATTCGAAATTCCCAGCGTCTGTGCGACGTTTTCGGCGGTCGCCTTATCGGTCTCGTTCTGATACCAGACCACGGTCTGCGAAGGAACGTTTCCCGTCGGATTGCTGGCAGAAACACTGGTATACCCGGCTTGGGTCAGCACGTCGGCCTTGCTTTGCGCATAACCGGTGATATTCGTCGCGTTCACGACGCGAACCTCAGTACCCGTGTTCACAGCCTGCTGCGCAGTGGCGTTATCCGTCTGCTCGGCATTCTGGCCGGCATTCTGGTCGGCGTTCTGATCATTTTGCTGCGAGTCGGTCGGCGAATCGGCATTGGATGCGTCCGTCTTATTGCCGGAAGCGGAGTCGGATTGGGACTTGGACTTGCTCTCGCCGCTCTTGCTCTTTTCGGCACTTGAAGTAGTCGAACTCTCCTGCGACGACCACGGCATCTTCAGATTGTTGATCTCACCTGAATAAATGCTCCAGAACAGCAAACCAGCAAGCAGCGCCACAATGATGACAATGACGTACGGCATGGCCCGGGACGCCGCGGAACGCGCGCCACGGTGAACACCCATAGGTCCCGCCGGAGGATTGTCGTACACATCCTTCTCGTAGGAATCGTAGGTCTCCTTGTCCTGCTTAGCCATATTGCAAACCTCGTTTCTCACACACTTATCTGCCAAGTGTACCGACCACCTCAGTCAGAACACAATCGAGCCGCATTCCCACCCCTATTCCGAACGTTCGTGAAACCATCCCGTGAAAACCAAACCACCCCTGTCATCAGGACCGCAACACGTCGTACAGTAAGGTGCATGACACAATCGAACATCAAGCCGTTGAAAGATCTCGTGGAGCCCGGATGGGCGAATGCCCTCGCCGAGGTCGAGCCACAGGTGCACCGCATGGGCGATTTCCTTCGAGGCGAAATCGCAGCCGGACGCCGGTATCTTCCCGCCAGCGCGAACATTCTGCGCGCCTTCACCATCCCATTCGACAGCATCAAGGTGCTTATCGTGGGCCAAGACCCCTACCCAACCCCCGGTCATCCGGTGGGACTGAGCTTCTGCGTGGCGCCCGATGTCCAGCCCATTCCTCGTAGTCTGACCAATATATACAAGGAGCTGACGGATGACCTCGGCGTACCCATGCCCACGAACGGCGATCTGACGCCTTGGACGAATCAAGGCGTTATGCTGCTCAACAGATGCCTGACCGTCGAAGCGGGCAAGCCCGGCAGCCATCAGGACAAGGGGTGGGAGATCGTTACCGACGCGGCGATCAAAGCGCTTAACAACCGCCGCAATCCCGATGGCAGCATCAAACCCTTGGTCGCCATCCTGTGGGGGCGCAAGGCGCAGACGCTGGGACCGCTGCTCACCAACGCATATATTATCGCCTCACCTCATCCGAGTCCTATGTCCGCGCGATACGGATTCTTCGGTTCAAAACCGTTCTCCCGCGCCAACCAAGCGCTCATCGCCGCAGGCGAGAAGCCTGTGGACTGGTCCCTCCCGTCAGCTTGACCCGTTACAGTAGCAACTATGGCTTTATTCCCTCCGAAGAATCCGGTACCGACACCAACCCCCGTTCCAATGCCGGCCGTCACCAAACCGAGCACGTTGCCCCCAGAGGACATCAACCGGGCGAAACAGCTCGGCACGTGCATCCGCGCACGCTTCGCGCAGACCCTAGTTGGACAGGACAACCTGCGTGAATCGCTGATCACCACGCTGGTGGCAGGCGGACATATTCTCATCGAATCCGTACCGGGTCTGGCCAAGACCACGGCCGCGCAGACGCTGGCGACTTCCGTGTCCGGATCGTTCAAGCGAGTGCAATGCACGCCTGATCTGATGCCATCCGATCTGGTGGGCACCCAGGTCTTCGATTTCGCGACGCAGAAGTTCTCCACGCAGATCGGCCCGATCCACGCCAACTTCGTGCTGCTCGACGAAATCAACCGTTCAAACGCAAAAACCCAATCGGCCATGCTTGAAGCCATGGCCGAAGGAGCCACCACCATCGGCGGCCAGTGCATCGCACTGCCGAAACCGTTCATGGTCATCGCTACACAGAATCCAATCGAGGAGGAAGGCACGTTCAACCTTCCTGAGGCGCAAATGGACCGTTTCATGATGAAAGCCGTCATGACGTATCCGACCGCGCAGGAGGAACAGCGCATGCTCACCATGCTCACCCACCGCGGCTCCGACACTTTTGATTCACGAACGCTCACTGGTGACGTCGTGTCCATCAGCGATGTCGAATTCCTGCGCGCCGCGGCCCGTCGCGTGCATGTGTCCGACGCAATCATGAAATACGCGGTCGATATCACTGCCACATCCCGAGGAGCCGGCACCAAGCCGGTGCAGGGATTGTCCACACTAGTGCGTCTCGGAGCCTCGCCACGCGCGTCCATCGCGCTGACTCGCATCGGACAGGCCAACGCGTTGATGCAAGGCCGCGACTATGTGATTCCGGAAGACGTCAAAGCCTTCACACATGAAGTGCTTCGCCACCGCATCCTGCTCACGTTCGAGGCCCTTGCCGACGGCGTCACCAGCGATCAGGTCGTGGACTCGATCGTTCAGGCGGTTCCCGTTCCATGATCGACGCAATTCGTTCCGAAGATCCGATCCGCAGTAAGATCGAAGCCCTCGGAACCACGTTGAGCCTGCCGACTGTTCGCAAGGCGCTCGGTATTCTTGAGGGTGCGCACGCATCAGACAAGCGTTTCGGCGCCGACGATGTCATGGATATCCGCATCTATGAGCCTGGAGACGAGGCAAAACGGATTGATTGGAAGACCAGCGCCCGTGTGGGCCGCCCCATGGTGGTGCAGCGCGAACGCCCATCCACTTCACGCGCCTGGCTTTTGCTCGATGTCGGACAGGAAATGACCGGTACCTGCGTTTCCGGCGAACAGGTTCATCAGGTCGCAGCCAACGCCCTATGCATGTTCGCGGCGCTCAGCCTGCGTCGTGGTGACGAAGTGTCCATAGTATTCGGCGATTCAGGCTCGATCACCCGTGTGCCATTCAATGGCGGACTTACGCAATTCGAACAGACGTTGGACAATGCGCTGCAGCGTGATTGGAACAAACCTCGCAATATCGACGCTTTGCTGGAGTACGCCCGTCGCATTCGCGACAGGGATGCGTTGGTGGTGATCGCCACCGATGAGCACGCACTTAAGGAACGTCATGTGGAGTCCATTCGCAGGATCGCAAGGACCCATCCGATGGTGCTCATCGATGTCGCAACCATTAATCCGTTCGACAATAGCCATGCGCGCGACGTATTCGACGCGGGCAGCGACCGCCGCATTCCGGCATTCCTGCGCACCGGCAAAACGGCGCAGGAGGTTCGCACGCATCGCGAATATCTGTCCGCGTCCATCAGACATGAGCTGAATCGTTGCGGTTCCACAGTGATCCGTGCCGATTCAAGCGAACGTATGTTCCGGGAATTCGTACGGATGGTATCCGCATCCCTATCTCGCTCCACACGCAATCAGCTCAAAGCACCGTCCTCACTCACCTTGGGAGGCAAAGCATGAATCACATCGCCTTGTCTCGCAACGATTTCAACACACTGGACCCGATTCATATCGAAACGGGGCTGGGCATCGTTGTCGCGGTATGCCTCATCCTTGCCGTGGCACTTGTCGTCTTGGTGGTATGGCTGTCGAAACCAACTCTCAAGCCAACGAAGAAAACCAATCGCGGACGTCACGACGCATCGACGGGCACGTCGATATGGCATGAACGCATCAACGATGTGGTGGACCGTCATGCCAACGGCGATCTCGGAAGAGAGGAAGCGTTCGCCCTGCTCGCATCGATCGCCAGAGATTTCGTCTCCACGGCCACCGGCAGCGACGTGCGCAATCAGACGCTCACCGATATTGAAGCGACACCTCGCACGACCGGCAACCAGCATGGGCTCACCCTGCTCAGGCAGACCATCGAGGCATTGTATCCGCCGGAATTCGCGGATGCCGAACGCAATCACACGGCCAGAGAGGCCACGGTTGAACAGGCTGGAGAGTGGGTTGCCAATCTTGTGGAAAGGTGGCGATGAATGGAATTGTCATGGCACTGGCCGTGGGTAGGCCTTGCAGGCCTGATTGCGTCATTGGCCGTCATCGCCATCATGGTATTGGCGTCCGCAAAACGCAGGCATAACGACTCAGGATCCGTGCGGACGTTCAGTTTGGATGACGATCTCAACACCGAAACCGCATCGAGATTATTTCGGCAGTGGCGCACCATGTCACGTGCCGCCGTCGTTCTGTTGGTGATGGCACTGGTGCTGGCGATAGCGCTGGTGGCACGCCCCAGCACCGTGGATGAGGGAGAGGAGCGTGCGAGCAGCCGCGATATCGTGCTGTGCTTGGACGTATCTGGTTCGACGTTGCCATACGACCGCGAAGTGATCGATACCTACCGCACATTGGTGGACAATTTCAAGGGCGAGCGCATCGGATTGAGCATTTTCAATTCCACGTCACGTACCGTGTTTCCGTTGACCGACGATTACGAATTGGTGTCCGAACAGCTCGACAAGACCAGCACGATACTGAAAGGCGTCGAATCGCAGGATGATATCGACAAGATGAAAGACAGCGATTACCAAGCGATTTCCGACTGGCTGGAAGGTACGCAGAATCGTAAAGAGGCCACTTCCCTGATCGGCGACGGCGTGGTGAGTTGCGCAGCCATGCTGCCAGGTTTCGCCTACGGCAGTTCCAACGCCGAGACCGCATCCCGTCAACGTGCCGCTTCCATTGTGCTCGCCACCGACAATGTCGTTTCCGGAGATCCGACATACACGCTTCAGGAGGCTCTTGACCTGACCAAACAGGCGGAAATCACCGTGGACGGACTGTTCTCCGGACCGCAGCAAAGCGAATCGGAACAGACGACCAAACAGTTCGAATCCGAAATCGAATCGCATGGCGGCGTGTTTCTCACGCAATCGAACGGCGCTTCCGTGGCTGAGCTGGTCAAGCAAATCGAATCGCGGCGCAACCATGACAGCGCGGCAAGCAGCAAGGCCGCAATATCGGACGCACCGGGATGGTGGACGCTGGCATTGGCAGTGGCGATAGTGATTTGGCTGCTCTTGGCTTGGAGGTTGAGGCGATGACCAATCTGACGCTCTCCCCTGCTTTGGGATGGCCTTTAGACACGGCGATCTGCGTGATCATGCTGGTTTGCGCAGTCGCGCAGATTGTGCTTCATATCCGTAGACGCAGCCAAAGCGATGAAACCGTCTGGGCTTGCGCAAGACGATCGATGATTTGTGCGCTGGTGGCCATCATGGCATTGACGCCAAGCATCGTCTCGTCCACGAACAGCCGTGCGATTAACACCACCGATGTGGTGGTGGCGGTGGATGTGACCGGTTCCATGGCGGTCGCGGACGCGCAGTATGGTTCCGACGAACAGCTCAGCCGCTTGGATGTTGCCAAGCAGGCGGTGAAGGATATTGCCGCCATGTATCCGAATTCCAGTTTCGCGGCATTGCGATTCGGCGCTTCGGGAACGTTGGATGTTCCGTTGACGCCTGATTCGAAGGCGATCGATAATTGGGCGGACACGCTTGCACCGGAATCGACTTCCATTTCGGCCGGTTCGACCTTGGATGTGCCGATTGACCAGTTGTTGCTCACATGCAAGTCGATTCACGATCAGCATCCCGATGATGCGATCGTGCTGTACCTGATTTCGGATGGCGAGCAGACCTCGTCGAAAACACGCCGAACGTTCTCATCGTTGCGACGCTACCTTTCCGATGCGTTCACCGTCGCCGTGGGCAGCGAGCAGGGAGGCAATATCCCCGTGACCGGCGATGGCGTAGAGGAAGGCGACACGCAATGGGTCACCGATCCGGAAACCGGCGAGCCTGGCGTGTCCCGTATGAATGCCGACGAAATGAACGCCATCGCCGACGAGCTCAGTGGAACCGCCATCCAGCTCAATGCCACGACGACCATGAGTGGCGGGGATTCCAAAGAGGCATCCAGCAAATGGCGTGTCACGCAGACATCCAAGCAACGCACAAGAACCGTCGCCATGGTCTGGCCGTTCGCCATTGCCGTAGCGCTGCTGCTGACGTTCGAGGCCGGGGCATGGATCACGCAATCAAGGAGGCTGCTGTGAGCACAACCGTTACAGCGCGTGCATCGCTGCCCGTTCGCATCGCCATCGCCGTCATCGCAGCCATATCGGTTATTGTGGGCGTGCTTGGCATAGTGAATCTCGCATCCGTCAGCAACTACAACCAGGCCACGGACAGTCTGAATGCGAATATCAAAGCCAGCCAACAGCAAGACGCCGATTTCGACAAATTGCAGACCCAACAGCAGCAGACCGACGCGCAATTCCGTGAAGCTGGCGCGGCCGGCATGTTGCTGCTGCCAAACGTACGCACATCCATCGAGCATAATGCCGAAGTTTCGGCAAAACTGACCGAATCCATACGCAAGAAAATCGAAGAGATGCAGCATGCCGACGGCACCGAGGCCGACACAGCCATCGAAGGTGGGCAATCCGTCACCGATGGAGGCCAAGGCAACGGAGGAACCTTGACTGACGAGCAGCGTCAGAAGGTGGAGGAGCTTCTGGCCCAGAACGCACAGTCCGCCCAGTCCGATTCCGATGATTCCGGTTCGGCGGCCAAGCAGGATTCCAACCAAACATCTTCGCCCGCAAAACCCTGGTAAGGGGGCTTATTTCAGGAAGTTATCCACAGGCATGTCGGCGTGTTTTTGTTGATTTTTCAACGATGACACGCCGACATCGTGCTTTTCGCCCGTCCTCCGACCACAAGCCTTGTTCGCCGGCTTGGGCAACCGCCCGATGTGCTCCAATATAGCTATGAACGCATCAATCACCTATCCGTTTATTCCCGGACTGGGGTTCAACCTCATCAACACCTTGGCCTCAACACCAGGCATGCCATGCCATTGCCGTGCTGGCGTGCGAACCACCCAACTGCTCGTCAATGCCAAGCTCACGTCCATATCGAAACATCTTGACGATCTTGACGCCACGCTCGCATCCAGTTCATTGCCCGATTGGACAGGAACCGCCGCCGAATCATACCGCGCGCGGCTTGATGAGTTACGCAAGCAATCCCTGACGCTACGGGATTCGATCAACGCCACCTTGCGTCTCCTATGGGCAGTAGGTGCGGCATGAGCTGGGAAGTGACCGCCAAAGTCAGCGGCGGATGCAAATACTCCACGGAGGAAACCGAGGCATATATGCGCGCGGCAAAAGCCCTCAGCCATCAAGCCGACGCTCTGAACCGCGCCCATGATTCAGTCCGGGCATTGAGCCTTCAGCTTTCCTCCTATCCCTATGCGTCGTCGGCCATCGCCTCGCTGTCCGGATCAAGCCCCTATTGCAATGCCACGGATCACATCGAACTGCCATACGACCAGCTCGTCGAACAATGTGACGCCCATGCAAGCGCGCTGGGAGCCATGGCGGCAAGATTGTCTGAGCTATCGGCGCTGATCATTCGCGCGCAATCGTTATATTCCCAGGTCGACGACGCTGGCAGAAGAACACTGAACGAACTGCTGCAAGTGGCGATCACATCGTTCCCGAAGGAATCGATACTCGCCGGCGCAGCCATGTCCGCCTTGGGATATGTGATGGGATCCACCAATGAGGGCAAATCCAATCCCGTATATCTGCTGGACTCGTTGGATTGGGCGCAGGAAGGCATCATGAGCGCGGCCGGCGCCGCGGTCAGCGGATACGGCAAGGTCAAAGGCCTGCTGCGTACCGATGAGGTCAACCATGCAGCCGGCACCATCTCCAAGGCATCGTCGCGCGGTTACAACCTGATCCAGGGCAACAATCTCACCGTCACCCAAGTCCATCCGAAAACCGAAGTGGTGCGTGAATCGCATAATGTCGGAGAGGCCATGGAGGATCTTCGACGTCTTGCCGAGGAACGTCTCGGCAAGACCGATCTCGACAGCGGACTTGACTACGGCACCATCGCCATCTCCAAATACCGTAAATCCGACGGAACCAACTCATGGCTCGTCACCATTCCAGGCACAGACGGCAAGCACGATTCTCCATTTGGGTGGCCGCAAAACGTCGAACTCATGAGTTCGGACAGCAAGCAACGCATGGAAGCGGACAGTGCGCGAATGGTGCAGGAAGCCATGAAACAGGCCGGCATCAAATCCAATGAGCCCGTCGCATTGATCGGACATTCGCAAGGTGGCATCGTTGCCGCCACCATCGCCTCGGACCTGAAAGACGATTATGACATCGAACATGTGGTTACCGCCGGGTCGCCCGTCGCCAATCATCCGATTCCGGAAAAAACATGGGTGACCAGCGTGGAAATGGACGACGAGCTCGTGGCGGCCCTCGATGGCGCCGCCAACCCCAGTTCCGACCATTGGCTGACCGTACGCGGCACCGCAAGCAAATCCAGCAGCAACCAGGAATCAACGTTCGCAGGCACTCCCGTCACAGACGCTCCAGACAACAAGGAAATCACGCATTGGCTCAAATATCACCAAGCCGCATACCAGAACGCAACGGACATGGGATCCACCGCAGTGAACACCCACGAACGGCATTTCGATGAGATCATCGACGGCGATCTGCAGGAAGTCATGTATTTCGAAGGGCGCATGAGCAAATGAAAAAACACTGCAGCCACGGCGCAACAAGAACGGTATCACGGCATACATCATGAAAGCCATCCACCGAGCGGACAGATACGCAACTTTCGTTTACGGCTGAACGTATGCTGTAGTCTATGAAGCTTACTGATATCTCCCCTGCAATCGCATTGACCCCTCTTGACGGCCGCTACCATCAGCAGACCGCTCCGCTTGTCGAATATTTGAGCGAACCTGCGTTGAACCGCGAGCGCATGCGCGTCGAAGTCGAATGGATGATTCTGCTGGCCAACGGTTTCGAGGGCAACGGCAACCAGACCATCGTTCCCGGCGTCAAGCCGCTCACCGATGAGGAACAGGCGTTCCTGCGCGCCATTCCTGAGGAGTTCGGCGCCGAGGGTATCGCGCAACACGCCGCCCATGAGGCAAAGACCCATCATGATGTGAAGGCCGTGGAATACTACATCGACGACCAGCTCGACAAGGCCGCCGACGTGCTTGGCCACGACACCCAGCTGACCGGCCTGAAGACTTTGGTACATTTCGCATGCACGTCCGAAGACATCAACAACCTGTCCATCGCCCGCTGCGTGAAAAACGGCATCGAGAATGTGTGGCTGCCGGGCGCTCAGGCCATCGTCGACCATTTGGCTCAGAAGGCTGAGGAATACCGTGACAAGGCCATGCTGTCGTTAACGCACGGCCAGCCTGCTACACCGACCACGCTTGGCAAGGAACTCGCAGTGTACGTGTACCGTCTGAACCGCCAGCTGAACAAGGTCAGGGCTCAGGAATATCTCGGCAAGATCAATGGCGCTACCGGCACGTTCGGCGCGCATTTGGCCGCATGCCCGGATGTCGATTGGGTGGCCGTCTCCCGCGAATTCGTCACCAACCGCATGGGTCTGACGTGGAATCCGCTCACCACTCAGATCGAATCGCATGATTGGCAGGCCGAACTGTATGGCACCATCAGCCACACCAACCGCATTCTGCACAACCTGTGCGTGGATGTGTGGATGTACATCTCCCGTGGCGTGTTCGCCCAGGTTCCAGTCAAGGGTGCTACCGGATCCTCCACCATGCCGCACAAGGTCAATCCGATTCGTTTCGAAAACGCGGAAGCCAATCTGGAGATCTCCTGCTCGCTGCTCGACACGCTGTCCGCAACGCTGGTCGAATCCCGTTGGCAGCGCGATCTGACCGATTCCACCACGCAACGCAACATCGGCTCCGCGTTGGGCTACTCCGTGCTCGCGCTCAACAATCTGATGGGCGGTCTGAACTCCATCCATCCGAACGACATCGCCATCGAAGCCGAGCTGGACTCCAACTGGGAGGTGCTTGGCGAGCCGATCCAGACCGCCATGCGCGCCTGCGAACTTGCCGGCCTGCCGGGCATGGACAAGCCGTACGAGAAGGTCAAGGAGCTTATGCGCGGCCATGAGATCTCCAAGGAAGCCGTCGAGCAGTTCATCGATCAGCAGGCGTTCGATGACGCTACCACGGCTCGTCTGAAGGCGCTGACTCCGGCAACATATACCGGCGTCGCCAGCAAACTGGTAGATTTCGACCACTGAACCGAAGCTGTCAAATAAGTACCAAAACCATACGCCCTGAGGGTGGCCGCGTATTTCGTAGCCACCCTCAGGGCGTATTATCGAATGCAGTGGGGCGATATGACCCACCTGAAGCCAATCTCACGTATGGAGCAAGTCAACAGTGTCTCACTCCCCTGCAGTCAATAAGCCCGCCCCGCATATCGACGATGTGCCGCCGAAGCGCAGTCGTGATTTCGCCGATCTGACGCACGCATTCTTCGCCTTGGTGCTCGGCATAGGCGTGATTCTGTTCTCCGTGTACTTGCATGGCACCGCGTCCGGCGTGGAATCCGACGTTCATTCCGCCGGCCGCGTGGTCAGCTGGCTGATGGATGTTCCCTCGGCATTATTGCAGCAGCTTGCCATCGTATGCATCACCGTCAGCGTGCTCATCCAGCTGCTTACTTCCAAAGAGTGGCTGCAAAGCGTGATTTCCGTGGTTTCCCTCATATTCGGATTCTTTGCGGTGTGGGGCATATCCGCGCTGATCAGCAACTCCGGCAATACCATGCTGATCATTCCACTGCAATCCAACAGCACATCCGTAGGCACTGGACTGCTCCCCGATTTTTATGCCGCCATGGCATCGTTCCTCACCGTCTCCGGCCCTCGGCGTATCCGCTCATGCACCAAATGGGGCTGGAACGTGCTGTATGCAGTGGCAGTGCTGATGGTCGTGCTTTCATGGAATTCACTGGCTGGCGTCATCGCATCCTACGCCATAGGCCGTGTTATCGGCATGCTGATCCGTTTCGCCATAGGCACGCAGAACAATGGCGCGTGGGGATCACAAATCGCGCAATCATTGCGTTCCATCGGTATTGACACATCATTGCTCACCCGCCGAGTCGCCCCCTACGTCGATTCGGGAGTATTGAAGGCCACGCTGGATGACGATCTGACCGAAAATTCCCGTATTTACGATGTTGTCGACTATGACGGCAAGCAATACACCGTTTCCGTACTCGACAATCAAGTGCATGCGGCCGGATATCTCAACCAAGTATGGCAGTGGCTTCGCCTGACCGGTGTTTCCATGCGTCGCGACCGTTCCTCGGTTGACGCCATGCACCATCATTACGCCATGATTCTCGGCCTGTCCAATGCCGGTTTGGAAACTCCGCGCGTGTATGGTGTGGCCGATTATGGAGAATCCTCCATTCTGGTGTTCCACCGCAACCGCATGCCATTGGAATGCAACCAAAACACCATGTCCGACCATGATATGGAAGCGTTCATGGAATATCTCACCACAGCACACCATCATGGCTTCACCCATCGTCGCATCACTCCGGAAACCCTGTCCCGCATGGAAAACGGGCATCCGGTAATCGCAGGTTGGCATAATGGCGATTATGGCAGTTCCGCTCCGAACTTCGCACTCGACAAAGTGCAGTTGCTGGTTCTTCTTGCCACACTCAATGGCAATGATCGTGCGATCGCCTGCGCTCGCAGGACTTGGGGAGACGAGCAGCTGATCGATTTGGCACCCTTCATACAGAAGGCTGCCATTCCCGCTTCCACGCGCGCATTGCCTGGCTGGGACAAGCATGTGCTTACCGATTTACGTACGCGTATTTCGGCGCTCGCTCCGCAGGATGTCGCGGATTCCATGGAAAAAGTCACGCTTTCCCGGTTCAGTCTTCGCTCGTTCATTGCGATTGCGCTGCTGGTGGTCGCCGTATATGTGGTGTTCACCCAGATTCAGCCGGCCGAAATGATCAAGGCCGTCAGAGACGCCAATCTCGCCATGGCGTTGGTTTGCGTCGCGCTTGGCTTTGTGGCGTGGCTTGGTTCCGCTATCACCTTGGGTGTGTTCATGGATTCCGATAAACGCAACACGATCGGCTTGTATTGCTCTCAGATGGCGTCCGGTTTCACTGCGGTGTCCATGCCGGCCGGCGTCGGTCCAGCATTCGTCAACCTGCAGTTCCTTCGTAAAAGCGGCTATCGCAGTACGGCTGCGACCGCGGTTATGAGCGCGGTCTGGGCCGTACAGGGAGGCACTACCATCGTGTTGTTGCTGACGATTGGCCTATTCACCGGCCGCAACACATTGTCCGGCATGATTCCGACCAATACGCTGATCATGGTGATCGCCATCGTCGCGTTGGTTGTGTCGGCCGCCATGGCGATTCCTCCAGTGCGTCATTTGGTGACCGAGAAATACCTTCCAGTGGTCAAAGCATACGCGCGCAACCTGGTCAATGTGCTTGCACGGCCAAAGGAACTGGCCCTTGGCATTGCCGGCGCACTGGTGCTTAACCTTGCGACCGGACTGGGATTCTGGGCAGCATTGATGGCGTTTGGATACCACACGAATCCTGCGGAAACCACCTTCATTTTCCTGCTTGCCAACACTTTGGGCTCCGCGGTTCCCACTCCTGGCGGTCTGGGTGCCGTGGAGGCCGTGCTGTCGGTGGCGTTCACTGCCGTGGGCATCCCCTCCTCCATCGCGGTTTCCGCTACTCTTGTCTACCGAATCGCCTTCTACTGGTTGCGTATTCCGGTCGGTGCGTTGGCCATGAAATGGCTTGACATGCATAATTTGATCTGACAAACACCCCCGTACACTTTGTTTTCCCCCTGATTTTCAAAAAAGCGACCAAAACCCTTGTAAAATGCCATTTTCCTCATAAGAGTGCGCTAATATCATAGAGAACGTGGATGTTCGTAATCAGAATGTCCCCTGACCCAAGAAGGATGCTTTATGGCATACAACAAGTCTGATCTCGTCTCGAAGATCGCTCAGAAGTCCAACCTGACCAAGGCACAGGCTGAGGCAGCTGTGAACGCTTTCCAGGACGTGTTCGTCGAGGCGATGCAGTCCGGCGAAGGCCTGAAGCTGACCGGCCTGTTCTCCGCTGAGCGCGTCAAGCGCGCCGCCCGCACCGGACGCAACCCGCGCACCGGCGAGACCATCGAGATTCCGGCAACCTACGGCGTTCGCATCTCCGCCGGCTCCCTGCTGAAGAAGGCTGTCACCAAGTAAGTCATGTACTGATATGTTGCTTACACGACGAAAGCCCCGACCATGACGGTCGGGGCTTTCGTCGTTCATGACACTTGTACAAGCGTCATTCTGCGCTACACTATGCATATATATTAGACATCGTGTCCATATAGATGGAGAGAGACATGACCGATCAACGCAAGGAAGTCATCAATCAACTGCATGAATTGAACATTCTGCTGCTGCATACCAAGCTGAAGGCCACACGCACACAGACCGCGCTACGAGCCGCCACACGAGTATGCAACGTCGAAGCGGCACGTCGTGGCGTGCCACCGCTGCAACAACTTCCCAAAAGCCATGACACGGCAACGCACATGCTTGACTGCCTCAGCACCGAGGATCTTTCCACCCTCAGCGAACTTCTGCAGCGCATCATCGACAACACCGACACCAGGATTCTCGATGAAGAGGTTGTCGAGCGACGCAAAGCCATCCATGAATTCCTTATGCTGAATCACACAGATACGGAGGTGCAGGAATGAGCGACGAGCAGGAGACCATTCCCGAAGCAAATGCCCCCAAACCAATCCGCATCGACAAACGATCCCTGTTCACTCCCAGTGAAGCCGTGGCCGTGGAACAGCATTCCACAACACCACATGTGTCACGAACCCGTTATGGAACCGCACGCATCGAAGGTCGCCTCTCCTCCCCCAATGCGAGAGTACCCGCAGTCATATCGCAACATTGCGGCGGCATCACAGTCAAAGGCCATACGCTCAAATCGTTCGCCTATACCACCGACGCTGCGATCATCCGTAATACCAATGCCAACGCCATTCTCGCCGTCTACCCGTTCACTGGAGAACCGGTGATCACACAGGCGTTGCTCACTGTGGCACAAATGCCACTTTTCGTAGGCGTCGGAGGAGGCACCACCACCGGTCCGCGTGTGACCGAGCTGGCCATGGTGGCTGAAATGCAAGGTGCGGCAGGCGTCGTCATCAACGCGCCGGCACCAGCGGAAACCATCGAAACCACCATGTCCATGGTCGACATTCCCGTTATCGCAACAGTCACGGAAGACGACGAAATCACCGAATGCAAGATTCTCGCCGGTGCGGCCATCATCAACGTCGCAGCCGGAGCACGCACCGCGCAAGTCGTGGCAAGCATACGTGCGCATCATCCGGAAATACCGATCCTGGCATCGGGAGGCGGATCCGAAGATCGCATCCTCGCCACCATCGAAGCGGGCGCGGATGCCATCACATGGACGCCGCCAAGCGCGCAACAGCTGCAATCGCAGATGATGGCGAAATATCGCGGCGAAGCCTGATTCAAGCCAATCAAAAACGAAAGCGACCGCAGCGCAATCGCAAAACAATTCAGGAGAACATACCGATATGGGAGTGGGGTGTGACCGAAGCCTGTCGGCCACACCCCACTCCCATCGACGTTTCCCATTGCCACCATCGCTTACTCCAAAGCGCCAATCATGGCTTGGAAATCCTCATTCTCCCTGCATTGGAACGGATCCAGCAGCACCATATCCATCTTCCGCGGCGCATGCAACGATAGTCTGGTCCAATCGCAGGAATACTGCGCGCCATGCGATTTGGCCGCACTGACGAATCTGCCGCGCAATGCGGCACGAGTATCCGCCGGCGGCATGGTACGCGCCTTTTGCGCCTCACGACCGTCAATCAGCGAACGCAAGGCACCACGGCGAAGCAACGACGCATACAACGCGCCATTGGCCACGTCATGATAGTCCAGATCCAACTGTTCCAGCTTGCTCAGCGGAAGATCCGCACTGGAACGGGCACGTAACGCTTCAAACAGGCGGTACTTGCACACCCAGTCCACTCTGTCTCCCAAAGCATTTGCATTGCCGGAACGGAACGCTTCCAACGTATTGCGCCACTGGCGAAGCACATCGTGCACATCGGTGCGAGGCAACGACGAAGCCACTTCCGGATGCTCATCCACGAACTGTTCCACAGCCTGTAGATAACGTTCCTGCATGGCTACGGCACCACCCTGCAACGTCGATCCATCGGCCATGGCAAACGAAGCATTCACGCCGCTCATATCGCGACTGACCGCACGGTTTGCGGCACCGGCGTCCGCGAACGCGAACCGCGAGAATCCCGACTCACGTCCTTCACGCCCAGCCTGTTCGATAACGCACAGCACCAGATGCGTGGTGGCCAGCTTCATCATCGTGGCCCATTGAGAACGGTTTGAATCGCCGATGATCACATGCAGCCTTCGGAAGGCGTCGGGATCGGCATGCGGCTCATCCCTCGTGTTGACCATTGGACGCGATCTTGTGGTCGCCGATGAAACAGCCTCATCCAGAAAATCGGCACGCTGCGTGATCTGGAAACCTGATTCCGTCACCCTGCCTGCGCCAGTGAACAGCTGCCTGGTAATCAGGAACGGCAGCAATTCGTGTTCGATGACGTCCAACGGCACAAAACGACGTACCAGATAGTTTTCATGGCAGCCGAAGGAATGCCCTGCGGAATCCACATTGTTTTTGAACACATGCACTGTGGCACGTGGCCCATGCGTGGCTCGAAGCCTTTGCTGGGCGTCCAACGCAAGGTCGCGCATCACCAGTTCGCCGGCCGCATCCACGGCAAGGGCGTCCATGGGATCACGCGCTTCGGAAGTGGCGTATTCAGGATGCGATCCGACATCGAGATACAGTCGCGACCCGTTTTCAATATAGGTATTGGTCGATCGCGCGGAGGCAACGATCGGCTGGAACATCATCATGGCCGTCTGGCTGGCGTCACATACCATATCAGCGCCGGTCACGCTGACACCATATTCGGTTTCAATGCCGAAAATACGGGCGAAGGAATGAACCTCATGCAATGTTTCCGCATCAAGCGGAGCTGAGGAATGATTGCCGCTGTCACGCAGCTGGGGCATCATTCGCCGCCTTTTTGCACGAAACTGCCGACATATTCTTCGGCGTTGGATTCAAGCACCGATTCGATGTCGTCAAGCACCGCATCCAACGCATCGTTGGCCCCATCGACCTGCACGCCCACCGATTCGATGATGTCTTCGGACTCCTGGCTGGCCGATGCCGATTGGGCCTGTTCAAACTCCTGGGGCATGGCATTCCTCCCTGTAACTTCCGGTTGCAAACCTGCAAAAAACGCTGCGCCACACCTTATATCAGGTGTGGCGCAGCATGCAACACTATGCCAAATACTGGCTCAGATCATTGGTGATTAGGCCGTTGGTGGCCATCACATCGTTCTCCTGGCGCCAGTGAACGCTTTCGCCGTTCCACTGGGTCAGATGGCCTTGCGCCTCCCAAATCACCATAGCACCAGCAGACACGGCAGGTACGTCCCACTCATGCAAATGCGGTTCGAAATACGCATCGTACGTACCGTCGGCCACCTTGCACAAATCAAGGGACGCCGGGCCGACACGTTTAATATCGGCAGGACGTCCGGCAATCTTCGCCACCACATCGAGCGCACGCTGCGATTCGGACGATACCGGAGACATGCCGAAACTCACCACCGAACCATCGAGGGACGACGTGGTGGAAGGAATGATTTTCTCGCGTTTGTCTCCCAACGGAGTCTTGCGAATACGAATCGCGCCGGATCCACGCACCGCAAGATACGTCAATCCCAGCGCCGGAGCGTGCACAATCGAAAGGATCGGCTGTGCGGAGCACTGGTCGTTGAATTCGAACAATGTCACGGTGATGGCCCATTCCGGCATGCTTCGCGCGAAATTGATCACGCCGTCGATGCCACCCACACACCAGTATCGCTGGCCGGGATAGCACTGTTCGGGGCGAAGCTGCCAGAAGCCGTCGAACACGTTGACATAGGTCAGGCGGTTGCTGATGAACTGCTGCAGGCGCTTGTCGGTGTCTGAAGTGAAGTGGAAGCAGTCTTCGGACACTTCCAGTTTTCTCATGTCGTGCGGATTCATCTGGTCGTTCAACGCATGCTTGCCTGCGTCCTGCAGGATGCGTGCGACTTCGAGGGCGATTTGCCTCAGTTCCATAGATATGCCTTTTCGTTTCCTCTGTACAGTCCCGGCACGTCCTCTCCTCAAAATACCGGGATGATGTTACCTGTTGTCAATGGTCGTTCTTCGCGACCAATTGATGGCAATGTTACCCGCACAGATTGCATTTCACCGTAACATTTCCAAAATCGACGCCGCATCTTGGACACGCTCACAATAGCGGGAACATTGAGATTTGCTATATTTCAGAGGGTCTGACATATCCAATGAGACCATCGGATTCTCCACGGTATTATCACCAATCGTTCGATGGCGCACCGTAAGATGCGACCACGATGCGGCCACAACCTGTTCTGGAAAACGACGAATCATTTCGGCACGCAACCAAGCACGGGTATCGGAAGGCGCTTCCACCGAAGCCTGCACCAACTGCTCGTCCGTAAACAGCCGCTCCGTTTGGGCACGCAACCGATCGAAAATCGAGTCAGCGGGATCAATCGCAGCCCACTTTAAATCGACGGCCGCAATACGCGCATCATCCCAACCGGAGCCAATTTTACGACGCAGCTTCTCCAACAACTGCCATTTCAATAGCCATTCAATGCGGCCAGCTTGCTCGCGCATCGTCAAACGCGCATCATCATCGGCATGCCTGATGGCAGCCACATCGGCGAGCGCCTGCCCCCACATCGCCATGATGTTACGGGTCGAACGGTCAGGCCATGCCGGTTCACCGGACGTGTCGGTTCCATAGATCACGGCAGCGGCAGCATACACCAAGCCACGCAGGGTGACCTCAATCTGCCATGCCGAGGTCTCGCCGCCATATTCCAGCGGCAACATGGCACCTAATGTCAAATCATGAGACACCTCGTGCATGGCGCTCACCGGATCGGCGAGCATGATTGGCTCCAACGCTTCGTCTATGTTCAATCCCGCCTCTTCGGCATGCTCAAGCAGCCACAGCAGCATGCTGGTGGTGCCGAGTTTCAGCGCCTGCGGCACATCCATACGATTGGCGTCCCCGACAATCACATGCAATCGACGGTATGCATCCGTGCTGTGCGATTCGTCTCGAGTATTGATGATCGGCCTGTCGAATGTGGTCTGCAAACCGACTTTCATATGAAAATAGTCGGCGCGCTGGCTGAGCTGGTATCCGGCGGTTTCGCTTCGTTCGCCGATACCGACGCGACCTGATCCGGTAAAAATCTGTCTCGCTACAAAATGTGCCGTCATGAGTTTCGCAACTTGGTCAAACGGCACCGAACGCAGCATCATATAATTTTCGTGGGTGCCCCAGCTTGCACCTTTGCCGTCGACATTATTACGGTGCAGCGCGATTGCGATACCGGTCTGTCCGCTGGCTTTGCGCGCGCACTCACGCATGATGAGATCGCCGGCATGGTCGTAGAGCACGGCATCGAAGGGATCATCGGTTTCGGGCGCGGAATATTCAGGATGCGCATGATCCACATACACACGGCCGCCATTGACTGCAATCACATTGGTGATGTTGAGCTGCGGCGCGTCCGTCAACAGATCAGGATGCGCGGACGCACGTTCCAGCCTGGTGCCGCGGGCGTCGTTGACCGGATCCTCCTGCCGATAGTCCCAGCGAATATGCTTGGTTTGTTCGTTCGCCGCGGCACCGACCACATCGAACGATAGCTTCACCGGATTGTAATGCTCCATTCCGAGAGCGGAAACCGCGTATTCCGTTTCCGTGCCCATGATTCGACGAACGCTCATTGATACGACTTCCCTTCGTCTGATTTCGCGTTGCCTGCCAGCATTATTCGACTGGTCGTATACGGGTGATGCGCCCCGCTTCCAAACCATTGATACGGCTCCACTGTTCCGGATTGGCATCCAACACCGCATCGCGGGTTTCAAGAAACTCCTCGTCGACGGCCTTCGCCAACAGATCGACGCCAATCGCCGCCGGCTGTCCGCTTTCGATGGAGATTTTCACAGCACGGGTTTTGGCACGATCCACAATGTTTTTCAGCACCGCACCCGACACCACATCCGCCAGATAGATCGGATGCCATTGCCCATGCTCATCGCATACGTCGCACAGATACCGATGCTCGTCCGTCGAATAGATATCGCTGACCAGCACCCCAATCAAAGCCTTCGCATCCACCCCTGGCACCAACGGCAAATCGTCGGTCAGATAATGGCGGATGATCTGCGCCGCCTGAGCCGCTTTCGGACGCTCCACACGAATCTTCACATCCAAACGACCAGGACGCAACACCGCCGGATCAATCATGTCGATACGGTTCGAAGCGCCGATGACCATAACATTGCCAAGCGTTTCCACGCCATCAAGTTCAGCCAAAAACTGCGGCACAATAGTGGTTTCCACATCCGATGACACGCCGGATCCACGAGTGCGCAGCAGCGAGTCCATCTCGTCAATGAACACGATCACCGGTTTGCCATCCGCCGCACGCTCACGCGCGCGCTTGAAAATCATGCGGATCAGGCGTTCCGACTCGCCCACGAACTTGTTGAGCAGTTCCGGCCCCTTCACCGACAGGAACACGCCACGACCGCCGGCAGCGCCTTCGGCGAGCGCATTGGCCACAGCCTTGGCGATCAGCGTCTTTCCATTGCCTGGAGGCCCATACAGCAGCACGCCTTTCGGCGGCTTCAAATCATAACGTTCGAACAGTTCGCGATGCAGGAACGGCATTTGCACGGCATCGCGAATACGTTCGATCTGGTCATCCAAACCGCCGATATCAGCGAACGTGACATCCGGCACTTCCTCAAGCACCAAGTCGGCATCATCCTGCGCGGGAACCAACGCAAGCGCGAATCTCATGGACGAATCGACCGTAACACGGTCGGACACATTGATCGAAGTTTTCGACAGCGCTCCCGAACGGCGGACCAACGCAACGTTTCCGCCGCCATCCGCGACCAGCAATCGCCCATCATCAATGACCTGCTTCACCGTGCGCACTGCGCCCACAGCATCGGTGTCGGCTTGCGAAACCACCACCATGTTCTCGTTGAGCAGCACCGTGCGCCCAGCCTCAAGCCTGGATGCCTGCACATTCGCCGCAACCGGCACGATCATGCGACGGCTTCCGGAAATCACCTCGGCGCTGGCATGCTGTACCCCCTGTTCGTCCGTACGAGAGGAATGCACGCGAACCATGGTGGCGAAGGTCATGGGCGGTCCCGCCAACTGGTTCAGCTGGGCCTTGGCCTTGGTGAGCTCCTGGGTGGCACGGCTCAACGCCTTGGCCAACGCATGATTCTTGGCCATCAACTGGTCGTTGGCCTCACCCAACGACGCCAACGTCTCATCACGTTGATCCATTTCATCAGCCTCGCTTTCCACCGAATGCGTTTCGAGCAGTTCCGTCATTTCGTCATTTCATGGCGCATTCGCATTCAACATGCTCAACCCTTAAGAATACCCATTGTCCTCATGATTTCCGACAATCAAAACCATGCTTGAACAAGAATCGCCAAACATTGCGCCCACTCCCACCCTTTCCCAGCCTGGACTGCTGGTGATGGATGTGGATTCCACGCTGATCGATGAGGAAGTCATCGACGAGCTGGGCGCCGCCGCTGGAATTGGCGAGCAGATCGCGTCGATTACCGCACGTGCGATGAATGGCGAACTTGATTTTCGCGAGGCGTTGCAGGCTCGTGTTGCGCTGCTTAAGGATCTGCCGACTTCGGTGTTCGATGATGTGTATCGTCGCGTGCATTTCACACAGGGGGCGCTTGATTTGATTGACACTTTGCATGCGCATGGTTGGAAGGTCGGCGTGGTTTCCGGCGGTTTCCATGAAGTCGTGGACCGTCTTGCCGCCGACGCGCATCTTGATTTTTGGATTGCGAATCGTTTGGAAGCCGCTGATGGTTGTTTAACCGGCCATGTGCTTGGCGATATCGTTACGAAAGATGTGAAATTGCAGTCACTGCGTGATTGGGCTTCGCGCATGGGCATCAGCATGGGTCAGACTGTTGCGGTTGGCGATGGAGCCAATGATCTGCCGATGATTCATGCCGCCGGGCTTGGCGTGGCGTTCTGCGCCAAGCCTGCGGTTCAGGCGGATGCTCCGCATCGTGTGAACGAACGTGATTTGACCCGGATTCTTGATTTCCTTCGTTGATTCGCATTCTTCGATGATGCGAATCCCAATAGACCCGAGTCGCGATATAGCAAAATCCGATATTGCAGGACAACGATATTGCCGTGTGAAATGATGATGTTCACACGGCAATATCGTTATGATCCGTTTATTCGACACTACTTGCAGTAGGCTCCGTCAAGATGCGCGCCACGCGCCCAATCGGCGGCACGCATGGCTTTTTTGCCTTGGGCTTTGACTTCCAGCAATTCCAAAGGATCTGAGGAAGTACCCACCCACACGTTCTTTTTTCCGGCCACAATCCGCCCTGGTTCTAGCGAAACGGGTGTGTTGGGATTGCTCATATCGGCGCCCTGCGCACGCAACACATGCAACGTGGCCGGTTCTGCTTCGGCATTGGCGTGCAGTTCGCACCATGCGCCCGGATTGGGCGTGCAGGCTCGAATCTGACGATCCACCGCGAACACAGGAATGTCGAAACGAATATGCGCGTCTTCAACCGTGATCTTCTGAGCCACCTCATATGCGCCGGCAGGCTGTTCCACAGGCGCGATCTGATCGTCGGCCATGGCCTGCAGCGAGGCGGCAAGCAAACGGGAACCATCCTCGGCAAGACGGTTCAGCAGCTCACCCGCCGTTTCATGCGCTCCGATTTCCACAGTGGACTGCGCCAGAATCGGACCGGCATCCATGGCTCGCACGATGCGGAACACCGTGGCTCCGGTCACCTTCTCGCCCGCCCAAATGGAACGCTGCACGGGAGCCGCGCCACGCCACTGCGGAAGCAGCGAGAAGTGCAGGTTGTACCATCCCATCGGCAGCGCGTCGAGCACATCCTGCTTCAGGATTTTGCCATACGCCACCACTGCCGCGGCCTGGGCACCGGTCGCAGCAAGTTCGGAAATGAACGTTTCCTCGCTCGGATCGGATTCAATCACCGGCAAACCAAGATCAAGAGCGGCCTGCTTCACGGGATTCGGTACCAGTTTGCGTCCACGCCCGGTAGGAGCATCCGGTCGGGTGAGCACTGCGACCACTTCGAAACGCTCGGTATCTTCAGCCAGCATTTTCAACGACGGCACCGCAACATCCGGAGTACCGGCAAACAGCACTTTCAGCACGAAAAGTCCTCCTTATCAAATCCTCATCACATCGTTATCATCGTGGGAATCATTCCGGCCGCATCAACAGCATGTAAGGCAGCGGAACGCAACACACTATGCCTGATGCACCGCGGGAATCTTCACACCCGCATCAATCAGCAGCGCACGCAACGCACGTGAATCCTTGAATCGAACGCCACGAATGCCCGCATTGTTCGCACCTACGATATTCATGGCCTTATCGTCCACGAACACCGCGCCGGAAGCGTCAATGCCGAACTGTTGCAACGCGAACTCGTAAATATCCTTATTCGGCTTACGCAGGGAGACATATCCGGAAACCACACGATCGTCGAGGCTGCGCAGAATATCGAAATTGTCGAGCGCGATCGGGAACAGATCCTTCTGCCAGTTGCTCAATCCCCACACACGCACGCCGGCCGCTTTCAAATCGTTGATGAGCACGCGGGCGCCCGGCACCACGCCGGTCAACGAGTCGACGAAATTGTCGAGATAGTACTGCAGCATGTCGGCCCATTTGTCTCCATAACGTTCACGCATCAGGGCGACGCCGTCATCATTCGACATGCCACAGTCCAGTTCATCGTTGATGTCGTAGAAGCCGGAAATATCATTGTCAAGGAACTGTTCAACAAGCTCGTCGCTATAGCGGGGCGTCATCACGGCCACCGGATCCCAGTAGACGAGCACGTTGCCGAAATCGAAAATCACATCGGTGATCGGCTTGCCCGCATTCACCGCAGCTTCGCCGTCAGCCATGAGCACGTCGTACTCCATATCAGGCTCTCCAGGCCAACCCTTCATATGATCCTCCATTCACTGCTGTGCGGCCTCATGCCGAACTGCCAACCTGTCTAGTTTTTCACGGCGAGGGGACGTGCGTCAGATTCGCTCCTTCGGATCAAGCTGAAAACGCAGTTCTCCCGGTTCGCGCGCGGCCACATGGCGGGCACTGGCGGAACGCAAACGCAACGCCAACTCACCTCGGCGACTTTGCGGCACACGCACCACCGCCTTGACACGATCCGCAGTGCCTTCCAATTCGCGCGAATCAATGGTCCGAGGCTGCGGAATAGGTACCGGCCCCAATACGGACGGCAGCATGCCTTCGGTGGTTTCGATGGCGGACAGGTCACCCCCACCCAACGCGCCGATACGTTCCAGCGTGACCTTCACCGCGTCACGACGTCCCCATACGCATGCGGCGGCAAACACAGGCGGCAATGCGGTTTGTTCACGTTCCCGCAATTCGGTTTGCGCCAGCAACGTTGAATTCCAAAGCATCAACGATTGAGCGAGCGTGGGATCGGTTTCGCCGATCAACAGGGCCTGACCTCCCCTGATTCGCGGCGCGCACAGCGAAACCGCTCGCATCCACGACGTCAACGTGTCTACGCCCGCGTCAATGCCGAAGGCGTACAAGCTGGTCCATGCGTCGAGAATGGCCACGGCCCGGTATTCGCATTCCGAGGGGTTCCTCCCACGTACACGGGGTTCTGCGCCGGGAGTGGCGATGACCAACTGCGGCGCAAACCCGATATCGGGAACAATGCCGCGTGGCTGGCTCGGCGTTGAAAGCACAATGGGCACGCCACGAAACAGTCGGCTCAGCTCCTGCGCAGTTCCGGCGGCACCCACACGAACCACGCGCATACGTTCGTTATGGCATGCCGGGCAAGCCCATTGCACAGTGGCGACACCGCACCAACGACAACGCACCGACCCATCCCGTAACCGTTCCAATGGACCCGTGCAGTACGAGCAGCGAGCCTGACGGTGGCATTTCGCGCAGCTCAATGCTTCACCGATGCCATCCTGCGGAATGCTCAACAGCACCGGACCGCTTTCCAACGCCTTCGACAGCACTCGCACCGCAGTGTGCGGCACACGCGCTCCGATGGTCGAATCCGCAAGTCTTGCCAATTCGTCACGGTTCAGCCAACGAATCCAAGGACTCGCTTCCTTGGTTACGGCAGGGAATGCGTGAATCGGCGTACTGAAACCGCTGACCTGGGTGGCACCGACATGCGCCGCGTCGGTTTCCCACTGGCTTTGCACACTGCGCGCATTGGCCATCGCGACGAACACGCCATTATGCGCTTTTGCACGTAACCGCAACACTCCGCGGGCGTTGGCGTAAGGCATCATGCCATCGGCATCCTGATAGCACACGTCATCGAGAATGAGGAACAACGCATTGCCATCCACCGGCGCATACATCGCCGCCCGTGTGCCGATCGCGCACCGCACCTGCCCTCCACTGATGGCCAGATACGCACGATACCGTTCAGCAGGCGCCATCTGCGCGTTCAGAATGGCGAAATCGCCGCCGTACGCACCATTGGATGATTGGGTTGGCGCGAAACAGCGCAAGCCGATCGACTGCAACGTTTCGGCCATGTCCTCAATCTCACGCATGGTCGGCAACACCAGTACCGCCGGTTTGCCCTGCAATAAGGCCGCGGCCACCATCCAGGCCACGCACTGCCTCCAATGATGGGATCCCGGCAATGGGTCGAGCACGAACGCTTGGAAACGTTGCCCTTCCAATGCCGTACGAAGCAGGTCGATATTACCGTATTGCCGCTGCAGCTGCTCGTACGATTCCCGCTCGACTTTGGCAAGCGATTCGATACGTCCGTTTTTTTCAATACCCGTTCGATTGCCGATACGTTGTTCCTGTTCGATGCGAGCCACGCGCGGAGGCACCGCCAAACGCAGGATATTGGCTCGCGTTCCGCCGAATGCGTCCGCGATAAGTGTGGCATCGTTGCGCATGGATTCCGGCACAAGCACACGATCGATGACCACCCGTTCGATGAACCGCAATGACGATTCAGGGGTTTCGCTGGTATCGGTCCGTTTCCAAATGATGCCGTTGACCCGTTGCCCGCCGAAGCGGACACGCACCATTACGCCTGGCTGGGCGGCTTCGGAATACTTCTCCTCAACGTAATAGTCGAAGGTTTGCCCCAAATGGATGGCCTGAATATCCAGCACCACTTGGGCTATGGGATGCTCCGCAGCCGGCGTTTTAACCGTGGGCGCACGCTTGCGCCGCTTGCGCGGGGCGAGCCCGTCAAGCGCCAGCTGCTCGGCATCCTCAATAGTCATACCTCAAGAGTAGCCCAGTCCTCGATGGCATTCTTGAGTTCATCGACCTTATCGGTGGATTCCCACGTGAAATCGGCGTCATTACGGCCGAAATGACCGTAAGCTGCGGTCTTGGAGTAAATAGGACGCTTCAGATCAAGCTCATCAATGATGGCTGCCGGACGAAGATCAAACACCTTGCGCACCGCCTGCTGGATCTGCTCGCGAGTCACACCGATTTCGGTGCCATACGTTTCCACGTTGATGGACACCGGATCGGCTACGCCGATGGCGTACGCCACCTGCACCTCAACCTTGTGGGCCAGACCTGCCGCCACAATGTTCTTGGCCACCCAACGCGCCGCATAGGCAGCGGAGCGGTCCACCTTGCTCGGATCCTTGCCGGAGAACGCGCCACCGCCATGATGAGCCGCGCCACCATATGTATCGACGATGATCTTACGGCCGGTCAGACCGGCATCGGCAGCCGGACCGCCCAACACAAACGAACCGGTCGGATTGACAAGCACGCGATATTCGTCATGAGCCACACGATCAGCAAGCACATCATCAAGCACAGGACGGATCACATGTTCCGTCAACTGCTCCCTGAGCCATGCCTGATCGACTTGAGGATCATGCTGCGTGGACACCAACACCGTGTCAAGACGAACGGGAGCATCATGCTCATCATATTCAATGGTCACCTGGGTTTTGCCATCGGGACGCAGATGAGGCACTTCGCCATTCTTACGAACCTCAGTAAGACGGTAAGCCAAGCGATGAGCCAAATAAATCGGCAATGGCATCAGCACATCGGTCTCGTCGCACGCATAGCCGAACATCACGCCCTGATCGCCGGCGCCCTGAGCCTCATAACGCTGCTCGCGAGATGCCTTCGACTCCGCTTCGCCACTCAAACGAGCCACACCTTGGTTAATCTCAGAGCTCTGCTCGGTCAACGAAACGGTCACGCCGCATGAATCCGCATCAAGACCAACGCGAGAACTGGTATAGCCGATATTGCGCACCACAGAACGCACAATGCTCTGAATATCGGAATAGCCTTCACTCGTCACTTCGCCGAACACGAAGAACTGACCAACCGTGGCGCATGTCTCCACGGCCACGTGGGACTGCGTATCCTGAGCAAGCATATCGTCAAGAATCGCGTCGGAAATCTGATCGCAGACCTTGTCCGGATGCCCCTCCGTCACTGACTCAGCGGAAATCAACTTCAATTCAGCCATCTGGCTGCTCCTTTCACGAACGCCCCACACGTTCGCCCTTCTGATTGCTACGAAAAACGCCCCGTCCTTCGCATACGCAATCAATAGCTTCACCATGGACTATTCAAAGCGCACCGTTCAGGTATCGGGGCGAATGAAAACTTGGAATCCGGTTCTTATCGCAAGAACCGTTACATCAGTTGCCTTCGGTCAGATCGTCTTCGCCGAGGGTCTCTTCAAGCAGACCATCGTTGATCTCACGGAAAGCGATGGATAGCGGCTTTTCCTGATTCTGATACTCCACCAGCGGACCGACGTTCTGCAGCAGGCCCTCGTTGAGCTGGGTGAAATAGGAATTGATCTGGCGAGCACGCTTGGCTGCGAAAATAGCAAGAGCGTACTTGGAGTCCGCATGCTCCATCAAGTCATCGATCGGCGGTTCCGCAAGACCGGTCGGGGTTGGCTGAGTGCCGAATGCCATATTGATTATCTCCCAATCATCAGATAAGCCAGAAGCTTCTTTTCCAAAGTCTTAAGTATAGGGCCGCCACTGGACCTGATTCAAGTCCTTCGATCCATACTTCCAGCGGGTGACAGCATCTCCACCACCGCTTACAAATGTAACGCTTCTGGAAATTCCACATAGTGACTCTTGACAAAACCGTGTCCCGCTTAACTACCACAATAGAGAACATGGAAATGCGATCTGCAAAACTGATGAATGGACGAGTATTCGCGGGCGCACGCGCCCTCTACCGTGCCGCTGGCGTGGACGGTAAGGATTTCGGCAAACCGATTATCGCCATTGCCAATTCTTTCGATGAGTTCCTGCCCGGCCACGTGCACCTGAACAAGGTTGGTCGACTGATCTCCGAGGCCATCAAGGAGGCCGGCGGCATCCCGCGTGAGTTCAACACGATGGCCGTTGACGACGGCATCGCCATGGGACACACCGGCATGCTGTACTCCCTGCCGAGCCGTGACATCATCGCCGACACCGTGGAATATCAGGTGAACGCGCACTGTGCCGACGCCCTGATCTGCATCCCGAACTGTGACAAGGTCGTGCCGGGCATGCTGATGGCCGCTCTGCGTCTGAACATCCCGACCGTCTTCGTCTCCGGCGGTCCAATGGAGGCTGGCACCACAGTGCTTCCCGACGGAACCGTGAAGAAGAACACCGATCTGATCGACGTGATGTATGCCTCCGCCGACGACAATCTGAACGAAGAGGATCTGCTCGCCTATGAGAAGACCGTCTGCCCGACCTGTGGTTCCTGCGCCGGCATGTTCACCGCGAATTCGATGAACTGCCTGACCGAGGCCATCGGCTTGGCCCTGCCAGGCAATGGCACCATTCTGGCCTCGCACTCCTACCGCAAGGATTTGTTCAAGCGCGCCGCCGAGCAGATCGTCAAAATTGCCAAGCAGTATTACGACGATGACGACGAGACTGTGCTCCCGCGTTCCATCGCCACCAAGGAAGCGTTCGAGAACGCCATGACCATGGATGTGGCCATGGGCGGCTCCACCAACACCGTGCTGCACATCCTCGCCATGGCGCAGTCCGCCGACGTGGACTTCACACTTGACGACATCGAGCGCATCTCCCACACCGTGCCCTGCATCTGCAAGGCTTCGCCGTCCGGCGAATGGGAGATCTCCGACGTGCATCGCGCAGGTGGCATCACCGGCATTCTCGGCGAGCTCGACCGTGCCGGCAAACTGCACCGCGACGTGCATTCCATCGATTACAAGACGCTTGAGGACAAGCTCAACGACTGGGACATCATGCGTGGCACCTGCACCGAGCAGGCCAAGCAGATGTATCTGGCAGCCCCGGGGCACATCGTCTCCCCTGATCCGTGGACGCACACCACTCTGTTCGATTCCCTCGACCGTGACCGTACGAACGGCGCAATCCACGACATCGATCATCCGGCCGTCACCGAAGGCGGTCTGGCCGTGCTGCGTGGCAACCTCGCCCCTGACGGCTGCGTGGTGAAGACCGCCGGCGTGCCGAAGGAAATTTGGACCTTCCGCGGACCGGCACTGGTCGTCGAATCCCAAGAACAGGCCATCGAGGTCATCCTCAACGACACCCTGAAGCCCGGTATGGCGCTGGTCATCCGCTACGAGGGCCCGAAGGGCGGTCCGGGTATGCAGGAGATGCTGTACCCGACGTCGTTCGTCAAGGGCAAGGGTATCGGCAAGCAGGTCGCCATGCTGACCGACGGCCGCTACTCCGGCGGCTCCTCCGGTCTGGCCATCGGCCATATCGCTCCCGAGGCGGCAAACAAGGGGCCGATCGCCCTGATCAAGAACGGCGACATCATTAACATTGATATCCCGAACCGTACGGTGAATGTCGAGCTGACCGATGAACAGCTCGAGCAGCGTCGTATCGAGCTTGAAGCAGGCGACGGCTACGTGGCGCACCGTGACCGTAAGGTTTCGCAGGCGCTTAAGGCGTACGCGGCGTTCGCCCGTTCCGCAGACAAGGGCGCCACGCGCGATCCGGAGCTGATTAACAAGCTTTCCGGTCTCGCCTGATCCTAGCGAATATTAAATAACATAATGAGGATTGTGCAGTTAATATGCTGCGCAATCCTCATTTTTATTTCATACTTGGCTTCTTTTTATATAAAAATATGCGCCCGATATGTTCGAGCGCATATTGCAATCCTTGTAATTATTATGATTACAGATTGAATTCCGTTGCAATAAGATCCCACAGTTCGTTTGCGGCATCATCGACAACATTATTGACGATGACTTTGTCGAATTCAGGTTCAGCGGCAAGCTCGATTTTCGCGGTTTCCAAACGTTTCGCCTGCTGTTCCGGGGTTTCGGTACCACGCCCGACAAGACGACGCTCCAATTCCTCGAATGACGGCGGCGCAATGAACACGGTCACCACATCAAGACCCAACTCCCCTGCACGCTGCTTGACGCTACGGGCACCTTGGATGTCGATTTCTAGAATGACGGGAATATTCTGTTCAAGATGTTCCACGACTGGTTTCACGGGCGTGCCATAGTGGGCAAGACCGAAGACATCAGCGGTTTCCAAAAACTCACCGGCATCTTCTTTGGCGAGAAACTCCTGTTCGGTCATGAAGAAGTAATTGACGCCGTCCACTTCACCTGGACGTGGTTTACGAGTCGTTGCGGATACCGACAGCCAAATCTGCGGATGCTGCTCACGCACGCGTCCCAAAACGGTGCCCTTGCCAACACCGGCGGGACCACAAAGCACAATCAAACGTCCATGACGAGAGTCAGTCATTACATCCTCATTTTTCATAACAATCAACAGAACATGGAATATGGAACTTCAGCACCGGATTTGAGAACGCGCGATCACTCTTCTTCTTCGTCGTCCAAAACCACATCATCGATTTCGTTCTGCGCTTCAATAAGCGCCTGACGAATATCGAGCGCCACGGATTCCGTGGCCGCGCTCAGAGCGGCAATATCCGGGCCGTGTGCGGCGATAAAACGAGATACAGTGACAAGCACATTGCCTTTGGTACCTTTGAATACCGTCTTGAGGTCTCGGGTTTCAGCACCCTGCCATCCGTAGCCCGGAGACAGAATAGGGCCAGTGAACTTGGATGGATCGACACCGGAATCATTGATCCACTGACCGATGGTGGCACCGATGATCAAGCCGACGGAACCCATACCGTCATTGCCCTTGTTGAATTTCTGCGCGGTGCTGGCGATGCCGTAGGCCACGGTTCTGCCCTTGTATTCACCCGCCTGACGAATGGCTGTCTGCAGGCTGGCACCCTCTTGATTCGAGGTCAACGATGCAATGAACACGCCTCGACCGTTGTTGAGCGCGTCGTCGATCACACCACCCAAAGAACGTGCGCCGTAGTACGGCAGCAAGGTAATGGCGTCGGCCAGCAAAGGAGATCCCGGCTTGAAATAGGCGTCGGCGAAGGCGGACACTGTAGTCGGCAGACCGCCGTGCAGGCAGTCGACAATGGTGATGATTCCCATCTGACGGGCCGCATACAGTACCCGTTCGAGCGCCGCGATGCCTTTCGAACCGTAGCGCTCGAACATGGAGAACTGGAATTTGACGGCCGCAGCTCTACCATTGGCTGCCTGCAACATACGCATGGAGTAGAGCTCCGCGCCTAAGGCGTCCACATTGTAGCCCCAGTCGGTAAGGAGTTGCCGATGCGGGTCGATGCCCACACACAGCGGACCATATTTGGCCATGGAATTGCTCAGACGCAGACCGAAATCCGAACGCTGGGCACTCATCTCTTCACTACTGAGGCTACTTACCATTACTCACGGCTTTCCAACTCGAACAGCTGCTGGGAATGATCCTGAATGCTCATGATCTGATAATCATTATTGCGCACAGCCTCGATGGCCATCAACACGGCGGAGAATTCCGTCATGGTGGTGAACTGAGGCAAATCCGCAGCAATGGCCGCCGAACGGATGGCATAGCCGTCGGAACGGGAGCCACGGGAGTTCGGCGTGTTGAGAATCAGATCGATGGCGCCTTCTTCGATCAGCTGTACGACATTCTTGCCGACGCTGCCTTCCGCATGGTAGGTGGTGATTGGATCATCCGGATCGGAATCCATACGAACGCTGATCTTATCAACGATCTTGGAGTCGATGCCATAGCGGCGCAACACGGATGCGGTGCCCTCGGTGGCCCAAATGTTGAAGCCAAGCTCCACCAAGCGTGCGGCGAACAACGGCAGCTGACGCTTGTCGGTGTCGTTCACGGAAATGAACACGTTGCCGCTTGTCGGCAAGCCACCGTCATAAGCGGCCAGCTGGCTCTTGGCGAACGCATGCGGGAAGTCACGGTCAAAGCCCATGACCTCGCCGGTGGAACGCATCTCCGGTCCAAGCAACACGTCGACGGTCTTGCCGAGCGGCGTGCGGAAACGCTTGAACGGAAGCACGGATTCCTTAACGGCAACCTGCTGACCGCGGCGAATATCACCACCATCGCCGTGAGGCAACAGCAAGTCGTTGTCACGCTGCTGCTGAATGGTTTCGCCAGCCATGATGCGGGCCGCTGCCTTGGCCAGTGCCACGCCGGTCGCCTTGGAAGCGAACGGTACGGTACGGGAGGCACGCGGATTCGCCTCGATGACGTACAGCGTGTTGGCCATGAAGGCGTACTGCACGTTGATCAGGCCTTGCACGCCACAGCCCTTGGCGATGGCATAGGTGCCCTCGCGCAGGCGACGAATCTGATCATCGGAAAGGGTGCTCGGAGGCAAGGTGCATGCGGCGTCGCCGGAATGCACACCGGCTTCCTCAACATGTTCCATAATGCCGCCGATATACAGCTCCTCGCCGTCGAACAGGGCATCAACGTCGATTTCCACGGCATCCTGCAGGAACTTGTCAATCAGCAGCGGAGAAGGCAGACGGCCAGAAACCACGGTATCGGCCTGGGCTTCCTTCAATGCGCGGTCCACGTACTTGCGCAACTGGGCATCGTCGTACACGATTTCCATGCCACGACCACCAAGCACGTAGCTCGGACGCACCAGCACCGGGTAACCGATGTTATGTGCCGCTTCACGGGCTTCGTCAAGGCTCAGAGCGGTACCGTAGCGAGGCGCGTTCATCTCGGCCTTCTTCAGCACTTCGCCGAAGAGCTCACGGTTTTCAGCCAGATCGATGGATTCGGGCGTGGTGCCGAGAATCGGCACGCCTGCAGCCTTCAGGCGAGCTGCCAGAGACAACGGGGTCTGGCCGCCAAGCTGAACAATAACGCCCTTGACTGGACCCATCTTCTTTTCGGCCTCGTAGATTTCGAGCACATCTTCGAAGGTGAGCGGTTCGAAGTACAGGCGATCGGACATGTCGTAATCGGTCGACACGGTTTCCGGGTTGCAGTTGACCATGATGGTGTCATAGTCCTTGCCCAGTTCCTGCACGGCATGCACGCAGGTGTAGTCGAACTCGATGCCCTGACCGATACGGTTCGGGCCGGAACCGAGAATGATCACGGCTTCGCGCTCACGCGGGCGCAGTTCGCTTTCGTCCGCATAGCAGGAGTAGTAGTACGGAGTCACCGCGTCGAACTCGGCGGCGCAAGTATCGACCGTCTTGAAGACCGGGCGGAGATCATACGACCAACGCAGCTCGCGGATCGTGTTTTCGCCTTCGTCTCCCAAGCGACGCAGGTGTGCGATCTGAAGGTCGGAAAGACCTGCCAGCTTCGCCTTCTTCAGCAGCTTGCGGCTCAGCTTGCTCGCTTCCTTGATTTCAAGAGCTGTCTCATTGATGAGTTCAAACTGGCGAATGAACCATGGGTCGATCTTGGTGGCATCGAAGATCTGCTGTTCGGTGGCGCCTCCCCACAGGGCGCGCTGGATTTGCAGATAGCGATGCTCGGTCGGCACCTTGATGGCGTCCAGCAGCTCATCGACTTCCTGTGCGGAAGGCTTGTCGCCATCCCAGTTGAAGCCCATGTGGCGCTTGTCGATGGAGCGCATGGCCTTGCCGAGGGATTCCTGGAAGTTGCCTGCCAGCGCCATGGCCTCGCCCACGGACTTCATGGAAGTGGTCAGCGTCGGATCGGCACCCGGGAACTTTTCGAAGGCGAAACGCGGGACCTTGGTGACCACGTAGTCGATGGTCGGCTCGAAGCTGGCCGGAGTGGACTGCGTGATATCGTTTTGGATTTCGTCGAGCGTGTAGCCAAGAGCCAGCTTGGTGGCGATCTTCGCGATCGGGAAGCCGGTTGCCTTGGATGCCAGAGCGGAGGAACGGGACACACGCGGGTTCATTTCGATGACGATGATGCGTCCGGTGTTCGGGTTGATGGCGAACTGGATGTTGCAGCCGCCAGTATCGACGCCCACGCCACGAATAATGGCGATGCCGATATCACGAAGCTTCTGATACTCGCGGTCGGTCAGAGTGAACACAGGCGCCACGGTGATGGAATCGCCGGTGTGTACACCGACAGGATCCACGTTCTCAATCGGGCAGACGACCACGACATTGTCTTTCTTGTCGCGCATCAACTCGAGTTCGTATTCCTTCCAGCCTTCGATGCCTTCTTCGATCAGCACCTCGTCGGTTGGGGAATAATGGATGCCTGCGCCTGCGATGCGGTGCAGTTCCTCTTCGTCGTGCGCGATGCCGGAACCAAGACCACCCATGGTGAAGCTCGGTCGCACAACCAGTGGATAGCCGAACTTCTCAGCGATCTTATCGACCTCTTCGAGGGAATGGGCGATGTCGGAACGTGCGGACTCGGCACCAGCTTCCTCAACGACCTTCTTGAAGAGCTCACGATCCTCGCCGCGATCGATGGCTTCAAGGGAAGCACCGATCAGCTCGACGTTGTACTTCTTGAGCACACCGGCCTCACCCAACGCCATGGCCGCGTTCAGCGCGGTCTGGCCACCCAAGGTCGGCAGCAGCGCGTCAGGACGTTCCTTGGCGATGATCTGCTCGAGAATCGGCGTGGAAATCGGCTCGATATAGGTGGCATCCGCCATTTCCGGATCGGTCATGATGGTGGCCGGGTTGGAGTTGACGAGAATGACTCGGATGCCTTCCTCGCGAAGCACGCGGCAGGCCTGGGTGCCCGAGTAATCGAATTCTGCGGCCTGGCCGATCACAATCGGACCGGAGCCGATGACCATCACGGACTTGATGTCTGTGCGCTTAGGCATTGCGGGTTCCCTCCTTGGCGGAACGCATGAGATCCACGAAACGATCGAACAGGTATGCGGCATCGTGCGGGCCGGCTGCGGCCTCCGGATGGTACTGCACGGAGAATGCCGGAATATCGACGCACTGCAGGCCTTCAACCACGTTGTCATTCAGATCGATGTGGCTGACGAACACCTTGCCGTACTTGCCGTTTTCGAACGGTGCGTCAACGGTTTCGCCGATCGGCGCGTCAACGGCAAAGCCGTGGTTGTGCGCGGTGATTTCGATTTTGCCGGTGGTCATGTCTTTGACCGGCTGATTGATGCCGCGGTGACCGAACTTCAGCTTATATGTGCCGAAGCCGAGCGCACGGCCGAGCAGCTGGTTGCCGAAGCAGATGCCGAAGAACGGATGACCTGCGTCAAGTACCTGGCGAAGCAGGTTCACTTCAGGATCGGCCTGTTCCGGATCTCCCGGACCGTTGGAGAAGAAGACACCGTCAGGATTGAGGGCTTCAAGCTCATCGAACGTGATGGTGGATGGCACCACATGTACACGGCAGCCACGCTCGGCCATACGATGCGGAGTCATGGCCTTGATGCCGAGATCGACCGCGGCGACGGTGAACAGCGGTTCCTTGCCTTCGAATTCACCACACGGCTCGATGGTATAGGCTTCTTTGGTGCTGACTTCGTCGTAGAGGCTCATCCCCTTCATCTGCGGAGTGGACTTGACCTCGTCAAGCATGGATTCGATGGTATGCAGCTTGCCATTGGCATCAAGCAGAGCATCACCGGAGAAAATACCTGCACGCATCACGCCTGCGGAACGCAGGTGGCGTACAAGCTTGCGAGTGTCGATTCGGCTGATGCCAACGATGTGATTGGATTCCAAATCGTCATCGAGGCTGCCGGTGGCACGCCAATTGCTCACATTCGGGCTGGGATCGCGCACAACATAACCGGCAACCCAGATTCGTGAGGATTCTGGATCCTCCCCATTGATTCCCGTGTCCCCAATGTGTGGGAACGTCTGCACCACGATCTGACGATCGTAGCTGGGGTCCGTAAGCGTTTCCTGATATCCGGTCATACCGGTTGCGAAAACGATCTCCCCGCTGGTCGTGCCGATCGCGCCGTAAGGTTCACCCACATACACCTGCCCGTCTTCGAGAACGAGAACGGCATCTTGAGGGTCAAACATCACGGCTTCGGAATCATACTGGTTCACCAAAACCCCCTTATAGTCAAGGTATTCGTACCAAGGATAGCGGCCGGTTAGGACTCGCGACCCGGCCGAATCGCTTAACTTTCAGCTTTATTCAGCTGAAGGTTCGGTCGGTTGCTCATCCACTTGAGCGGCATCCGCATCAGCGCTTACCGCGCTGAGCAGACCGTGGATGAATGCCGGTGATTCGTCATCACACAACGTCTTGGCAAGGCCAAGCGCCTCGTCGATGGCCACCATATTGGGAACATCATCATTGAACATGATCTCCCATGCGGCGATACGCAGAATATTGCGATCGACAACGCCCATACGCTTGACCTTCCAACCGGTGGAATGCTCGTCAAGCGTGGAATCGATGGCTGCGATATGTTCCGCAACGCCACGAACGATTTCGATGGCGTATTCAGGCAGCGGAGTCTGGGCGCCGGGCTGCTCAATGCGCTCAGCAAGAAGGGACAGGATGTCCTGTCCCTTCTCATCCGCTTCATACAACGTATTCAGAGCCCTCTTACGAGCGGTGGAACGTGCCATGAAACTTCTTTCGTCCTTACTCTCAGTTCTCGCGGCCGAGGTAGGAGCCGTCGGTGGTGTTCACCTTGACCTTCTCACCTTCGCCGATGAACAGCGGAACCTGAATCTCGGCACCGGTCTCAACGGTGGCCGGCTTGGTACCGGCGTTGGAACGGTTGCCCTGCAGACCCGGTTCGGTATGGGTAACGGTCAGGATCACGGAAGCCGGCAGTTCGACGGACAGCGGGGTGCCGTCGTGGAAGGACACGACGCAGTCGGTTCCTTCCAGCAGGAACTTGGCCTGATCGCCGACGAGAGTCTTCGGAATGTAGATCTGATCGTAGGTGGTCATATCCATGAACACGAAGTTGTCGCCGTCCTCGTAGGAATACTGGAGGTTGCGGTTGTCGACGGTTTCGAATTCCATCTTCATGCCGGCATTGAAGGTCTTGTCAACGATCTTGCCCGAGAGGACGTTCTTGATGGTGGTGCGCACGAAAGCGGGGCCCTTGCCCGGCTTGACGTGCTGGAACTTGATGACGGCCCACAGCTGGCCATCGAGGTTCAGGACGGAACCGTTCTTGATGTCATTGGTAGTCTGTGCCAAATTAACTCACCTATTTCTTCGTCTAACAGGGAAAGCTTAAAAGAGCCTTGCTCATTATGCCACGGTGTGCATACTTTGTCGGTAAGCCTTCCATATATAGGAAAACCTCCCTCGGCGAACATGCCTCGGGAGGTTTTCCTAAAAAACGCTAGTTCAAGCGTGCCTTGATATCAAGCAGAAACTACTCGATGATCTTGGTGACACGGCCCGAGCCGACGGTGTGGCCGCCTTCGCGCACTGCGAAGGTCAGGCCCTCCTCCATAGCGATCGGCTGGATCAGCTCAACGCCGAAGGTAGCGTGATCGCCCGGCTGCACCATCTCAACGCCTTCCGGCAGGGTGATAACGCCGGTGACGTCGGTGGTACGGAAGTAGAACTGCGGACGGTAGTTGGAGAAGAACGGCGAGTGACGGCCGCCTTCGTCCTTGGTCAGCACGTAGACTTCGCCCTCGAACTTGGTGTGCGGGGTCACGGAGCCCGGAGCAGCCAGAACCTGGCCACGCTCGACCTGGTCACGGTTGATGCCGCGGAGCAGCAGACCGGTGTTGTCGCCAGCCTCGCACTCATCCATCTGCTTGTGGAAGGTCTCGATGGAGGTGACGGTGGTGGTCTGGGTCGGACGGATACCAACGATCTCGACGTTGGAGTTGACCGGGAGCTTACCACGCTCGACACGGCCGGTAACCACGGTGCCACGGCCGGAGATGGTGAAGACATCTTCGATCGGCATCAGGAACGGCTTGTCCAGATCGTGAGTCGGGGTCGGGATGTACTCGTCGACAGCCTTCATGAGTTCCTTGACGGACTCAACCCACTTCTCGTGATCCGGAGCGTCGTCGTGCAGCGCGCCGTAAGCGGAGGTGTGGATGACCGGGCAATCGCGATCGAAGCCGTTTTCGTCGAGGAGGTCACGGACCTCTTCCTCAACGAGCTCGATGAGCTCTTCGTCGTCGACCATATCGCACTTGTTCAGAGCGACGAGGATACGCGGCACGCCCACCTGACGAGCGAGCAGCACGTGCTCGCGGGTCTGAGCCATCGGGCCGTCGGTGGCGGCCACAACGAGGATAGCGCCATCCATCTGGGCAGCGCCAGTGATCATGTTCTTCACGAAGTCGGCGTGGCCCGGGCAGTCGACGTGAGCGTAGTGACGCTCAGCGGTCTGGTACTCGATGTGGGCGATGTTGATGGTGATACCACGCTGCTGCTCTTCCGGAGCGGCGTCGATCTGGTTGAAGTCGTAAGCCGGGTTGATGTCCGGGTACTCTTCGTGCAGGACCTTGGAGATGGCTGCGGTCAGGGTAGTCTTACCGTGATCGACGTGGCCGATGGTACCAATGTTAACGTGCGGCTTAGTACGCTCGTACTTTTCCTTTGCCATGTGTTTTGTCCTCCTGGACGTCTCGTAGTAAGCCTTGAACTCACTTCAAGGCACTCGCTACATTTTACTGGGTTTGACGGGTTTGTGCCACTTTGGAGCCCGAACCCAGTCAGCGCTACAAAATACTAGCGCTGACTGGAGACAGTTTCCACTTAAGCGGCAGCGCGTGTCACTCGCCGCGCTGGGCCTTGATGATCTCCTCGGAGACGTTCTTCGGAACCTCAGCGTAGGAGTCCATCTGCATGGTGAACATTGCGCGGCCCTGGGTCTTGGAGCGAAGGTCGCCGATGTAGCCGAACATTTCGGACAGCGGAACCTTGGCGTCGATGACCTTGACACCGGTGGAGTCGGTCATGGACTGGATGGAACCACGACGGGCGTTGATATCGCCCATCACGTCGCCCATGTACTCTTCCGGAGTACGCACTTCCACGGCCATGATCGGCTCGAGGATGACCGGCTTGGCCTTCGGAGCAGCTTCCTTGAAGCACATGGAACCTGCGATCTTGAAGGCCATTTCGGAGGAATCGACGTCGTGGACCTGGCCGTCAGTGACGGTAGCCTTGACGCCAACCACCGGGAAGCCGGCGAGCACGCCGGATTCCATGGCTTCCTGCACACCAGCATCGATGGAAGGAATGAATTCCTTGGTGATGTGGCCACCGGTGACCTCGTTGACGAACTCGTAGGTCTCGCCCTCTTCGGTGTTGAGCGGCTCGAAGTTCATCAAGACCTTTGCGAACTGGCCGGAACCACCGGTCTGCTTCTTGTGCGTGTATTCCTGGTTCATGACGGCCTTGCGGATCGTCTCACGGTATGCAACCTGCGGGTTACCCACGTTGCACTCCACCTTGAATTCACGACGCATACGGTCGACGATGATGTCGAGCTGCAGCTCGCCCATGCCGGAGATCAGGGTCTGGCCGGACTCTTCGTCGGTCTTCACCTGGAAGGTCGGATCTTCGTCGGACAGCTTCGCCAGAGCGATGCTCATCTTCTCCTGATCGGCCTTGGTCTTCGGCTCCACGGCCACCTCGATCACCGGATCCGGGAAGGTCATGGATTCGAGGGAGATAGGCGCCTTTTCGTCGCACAGGGTGTCACCGGTGGTGATGTTCTTCAGGCCCACGAAGGTGTAGATGTTGCCGGCTTCGGCGGCATCGACCGGGTTCTCCTTGTCGGCGTGCATCTGGAAGATCTTGCCGACGCGTTCCTTCTTGCCCTTGGTGGAGTCAAGCACGGTGTCGCCCGGGGTGACGGCGCCGGAGTAGACGCGCACGAACACGAGCTTGCCGTAGAACGGGTGGGTAGAGATCTTGAAGACCAGGGCAGAGAACGGATCATCGGTGGTCGGCTTGCGATCGATCTCGATGGATTCGTCCTTAGGATCGAAACCGACGATGGACGGAACGTCCTCCGGGCTCGGCAGGTAGTCGACGACGGCGTCCAGCATCGGCTGAACACCCTTGTCCTTGAAGGCGGAGCCGCAGAGCACCGGATAGGCTTCACGGTTAATGGTGAGCTTACGGATGCCGCTACGGATCTCGTCCTCAGTCAGTTCGCCGGACTCGAGATACTTCTCAAGCAGCTCTTCGTCGGATTCTGCGACCTGGTCGAGCAGCTCTGCACGATACTGCTCGGCCTTGTCCTGCAGATCGGCCGGGATGTCGGTAGTGTCGTAGTGAGCGCCCATGTCGCCGGAAACGTCGTTCCAGACGTAAGCCTTCATACGAATCAGATCGACAACGCCAGCGAAGTCGTTCTCAGCGCCGATCGGCAGCTGCACGACAAGCGGGGTCGCGCCCAGCTTGGTTTTGATGGTGTCGACGGAGTAGTAGAAGTCAGCGCCGAGCTTATCCATCTTGTTGATGAAGCAGATACGCGGAACGCCGTACTTGTCAGCCTGACGCCACACGGTCTCGGACTGCGGCTCCACACCTTCCTTGCCGTCGAACACGGCAACGGCACCATCGAGCACGCGCAGGGAGCGCTCCACCTCGGCCGTGAAGTCCACGTGGCCTGGGGTATCGATGATGTTGATCTGGAACTTCTGCTTCTCGTCATGGGTCTGACGGTTCCAGAAGCAAGTGGTTGCAGCGGACTGGATGGTGATGCCGCGTTCCTGCTCCTGAGCCATGAAGTCCATCGTCGAGGCACCGTCATGGGTCTCGCCGATCTTGTAGTTCTTGCCGGTGTAGTACAGGATACGTTCGGTGGTAGTGGTCTTACCGGCATCGATGTGAGCCATGATGCCGATGTTACGGATCTGGTTGAGATCATTGAGCACGTCTAGTGCCATGAGTGTTCCTTAACTCTCGTTCTCGACTAATTACCAGCGGTAATGAGCGAAGGCCTTGTTGGCCTCTGCCATCTTATGAGTATCCTCGCGACGCTTGACAGAAGCACCAAGGCCATTGGAGGCATCGAGGATTTCGTTGGCCAGACGCTCAGCCATGGTCTTCTCACGACGGGCGCGGGAGAAGTCGGTCAGCCAGCGCAGGGACAGAGTGTTCGCACGAGCCGGCTTCACTTCGACCGGAACCTGGTAGGTAGCGCCACCGACGCGGCGGGAGCGAACCTCGAGGGATGGACGGATGTTGTCAAGAGCGCGCTTAAGCACTGCCACCGGCTCCTGATCAGTCTTTTCCTTGACCATATCGAGAGCGGAGTAGACGATGTCTTCGGCGATCGACTTCTTGCCGTCGAGCAGAATCTTGTTGATGAGCTGTGCCACAACAGTGGAACCGTAAATCGGATCCGGCAGCAGCTGATGCTTCTTGGAAGGTCCTTTACGTGACATATCTCTTACTTCGCCTTCTTTGCTCCGTACAGGGAACGACCCTGCTTGCGATCCTTCACACCCTGGGTATCGAGGGCGCCACGAACGATGTGGTAACGAACACCCGGCAGATCCTTGACACGGCCGCCGCGCACGAGCACAATGGAGTGCTCCTGCAGGTTGTGGCCTTCGCCCGGGATGTAAGCGGTGACTTCCACACCGGAGCTCAGGCGCACACGAGCGACCTTACGCAGTGCCGAGTTCGGCTTCTTCGGGGTGGTGGTGTAAACACGGGTGCACACGCCGCGGCGCAGCGGGCTTCCCTTCAGTGCCAAAGTCTTGGACTTCTTCGGCTTTGCCTGACGTCCCTTACGGACGAGCTGTTCAATAGTAGGCAACTTGAATTCTCCGATTCAGTGGTTTCTCTTGCTTTTGTGTGACCGCCGCACTGCACCCACACTCCACGCATCTGAATCGTGAAGATAGCCACAGTCCACCGGCCCGATGGCCCATCCCTCTCTCACCGTCGCATTGCTGCGCGTGATGCAATCGAGTTCCGGGATATCCCAACCCGCACGCCTGTCACATAAGGCATGCCGTTGGCACACACGAATTATCAGTATACGGATTCCCAAGACATTCCAACATGCCGTGTCGCAAATCGCAAAAGGAATGGCCCCGGATCCTTTCGAATCCGGGGCCATCCACTCGGGAAGGAGGTTCCCACTTCTTTGCTACGCGCTACCTTACGCGCACTCTTCAGTCTCGTTGTCTGTTTTGCATTTGCGGCCCGGCGCCTGCGCCGTACTACCCCATTGCCGCTGTTTCGAATCGCTATTGTTCAGTTATATCTTAAAGGCGTTGCGCATGAACCTCACGGCCATCGGCGCTTCGTTGCGACCTGACGAATTCTCGACTGATCCACAACTCCGGCCTTCAGTTACAGTATACCCCAAAACGAACAAAAAACACGGGTGAAGACACCCTTAAATCCCAATAATTTCAATCATTTTGCCTACATCAGCGCAAAGCAACAAAACATCACAATGACACGTTTGCACCACTCAAAACAAAACATTCCCTGAATCGTTTTGAAAGATTCAGGGAATGCACAATATGACGACGGAATCTACTGACGAATGTCAGCTGTTAGCTGTTTCGGCAGCGTCTTCGCGGGCCTTCGCAGCCGAGCCCTTCTCGCCATTGTCGGAATCAGGATGGATCTGATGCCTGTCATCATGCTCACGCCACCAGCTGGACAGCACGGAACCGGAAATGTTGTGCCAAACGCTGAAGAACGTGGACGGCACCGCGGCCAACGGATTGGAAGCGAACGACGTCAGCGCCAAAGTCGCTCCCAAAGCGGAATCCTGCATGCCGACCTCGAAGGTGATGGCTTTCTGCTGTGCATAACGGAAGCCCTTCGGATATACCTTGTACATAAGTTTGGAGAAACCGAAGCCCAACGCGTATCCGCACAGGTTGTGCAGAATGACCACCGGGATGGCAAGCAGCGAGGAAGCCACGAACAGCTTCGGACCGTTGGCTGCGACGACCACGCCGATGATAAGCAGGATGGCCACCTGGGACACGATCGGCAGAGCGACCGTAATCTTCTCGATCTTCTCGCCGAAAATAGCATGGCAGATCACGCCAAGAGCGATCGGGAACAGCACCACCTTGACCGCATTGAGGAACAGGGATTCCACCGGGACCGACACATACTGGGAAGCCAGCCACTGCATCAACAGCGGAATCATGAACGGCGCGCACAACGTGGACAAAATGCCGATGGACACGTCCAGCGCCACATCGCCACGGCTCAGATAGCTCATCACGTTGGACGAGGTTCCGGACGGGCAGCAGCCGACCAGAATCACACCGACGGCGAGCGCACCATCAAGACGGAAAATCCAGCACAGCAGCACAGCTACCAACGGCATGATGACGAAGTGTGCCACGGTACCGACGATGACCATCAGAGGCTGGGTGAGAATGCGCTTGAAATCGTCAAGGGTCAAGGTAAGACCCATGCCGAACAGCACGATACCTAGGAAATAACCGGTATAGGATTTGCCCCACAAGCTTGCCTGCGGCACGAAATAGTTGAACACGGCCCACACGATCACGATCGCGGTGAACCACTTGGTGAGCCAATCACCAAACGCTTTGACCTTCTGCATGAATCTCTCTTCCTTCACATTTCACAGCTTTTCGGCTGATGATCCGCATACGCCGAAAACACTCCGAGACGGCCCACACCGTCATTACAGCACACCCTTACGCATGCAGCGACTACAAAGTACGCATGAGTTTCGGCCTTGCGTAATATGCCGTTCACATAATGAACAATCCACAGCGCAAGCCGACGACAGGCACACGCAACACGCCGATGTAGACATAGCTGGAAAATCGTGTATAGTTTTCATCTGTTGCGCTTCTGTATGAAGCGAAAACATGGTGGCTATAGCTCAGTTGGTAGAGCATCTGATTGTGGTTCAGAAGGTCGCGCGTTCGAGCCGCGTTAGCCACCCCGGTAGAGACCTCGGAAGAAATTCCGAGGTTTTTTGCTATCCGGACGGCTTGAATACAGCAAACAGCCGGTCGCAAGTCATCAGCATAGGTCAGATACAAGGAGCGCATCATGCTGTCTTTTGAAAACGACTATTCCTGCACGGCAACACCGGAAATCATCGAACGCATCAGCGAAATCGCACAAAACCAATATCCGGGTTACGGCAACGACAGCATCTGCGAAAGCGCGAAAGCCAAAATCCGCGAAGCATGCGCCTGCCCTGACGCGCAGATTTTCTTCCTGGTAGGTGGCACGCAGACCAACCAGACCATCATCGACTCCATCACACCGCAGTATGCCGGCGTAATCGCGGCAAGCACAGGCCATGTGAACGTGCATGAGGCGGGCGCCATCGAATTCACCGGACACAAGGTGCTGACGCTCCCCCACCATGACGGCAAAATCGATGCGACCGAACTCGACGAGTACTGCGCCACGTTCTACGCGGACGGCAACTACACGCACATGGTGTTCCCCGGATGCGTCTACATTTCGCAGGCCACCGAATACGGCACGCTCTACACGCTCGCCGAACTTGAGGCGATCCGCAAGGTCTGCACGAAGTACGACATGCCGTTGTTCATCGACGGCGCACGACTTGGCTACGCGCTGACCGCAACCGGCAACGACGTGACGCTTGAAGACATCGCGCGTATCGCGGACGTATTCTATATCGGCGGCACCAAGGTCGGAGCCATGTTCGGTGAAGCCGTGGTGTTCACGCACGGCAATATGCCGAAAAACTTCGTGACGCTCGTCAAGCAACATGGCGCGCTGCTCGCCAAGGGATGGCTGCTGGGCGTGCAGTTCGACACGCTGTTCACCGACGATCTGTATTGCAGGATCGCCCGCCACGCCAACGATGCGGCCGACCGTATTCGCGAAGTGCTGGTGGAACGTGGCTATACGCTCACCTTCGACGCGCCGACCAATCAGATCTTCATCACGCTCGACAACGCGACATCCGGTCGTTTGCAGCGCAATGTGCGCCTCGGCTTCATGGAAAAGGCCGACGACACGCACACGGTGATGCGCATCTGCACCAGCTGGGCCACCACCGATGAGCAGGTGGAGCAGCTGATCGCATTGCTGTAGCGCGCATCGTCGCTGTCAATCGGAAAAATAATCATTACGACAAACAACAAAAAGGCGCAGGAATTACATCCCGCGCCTTTTTGCTTACGTTACGATCATTTATCACGCATGTGGTTCCATTTATGCTGATTGTTACGCATTGATTTGCTTATTGGCATTATCGGCGATCGCCTCGCGTTCCATAGCCACGAATTTACGCACGGAAGCAGCCACCGAATAATGCTCTTTAGTGTGTTCGGCATAGATTTCGCCCCATTTCGACAGTTCATCGGGGTGATCGACCCACCAATCGATGCGCCTTGCCAACGCTTCCACATCGTCGACAGGGAATAGCGATTCGTCACGTAACGCGAACTGGCCTGCGGCGCTCAACGGAGACGATGCGATGACCGGCACCAAACCGGCGGCCATACCTTCAATGACACTCACCGATTCGAGATCGGCAATCGAAGGATGCACCAGCAAATCGCCGGAACGCAGCAACGCGGGCATTTCGGTGTTCTTATGAAATCCGATCGATGCCGGTCGGGAAAGCAAACGTGCGGCGAGTCGCTGCAATTTCTTTTTCAAAGGACCGGTGCCGGCAATCGTCAGTTCAATATCTTGCGCATGCCTGCAACGGGCGATCGCATGAATTAATGCGACATGATTCTTTTCGTTCGTCAATCGTCCGGAAGCGACAATGTGGAACGGAACCGGAGCAGACTTCCCCGCATCGCGCTGCGTTTTCGCAGTGAATCGTGATTCATATCCGTTGGAAATCACATGCAGTTTCGATTTGTACCCGTGAGAACGCAGCAAACTTGCGCCAAGCTCGGTCGGCACATGCACATGGTCGATTTTGCGGTACAGCCACAAATTGAACAGCCAGTAGATGAACTTGTCGATGCCCGGAATATATTTCAGCGGACCTGCCGAATACGTGATGTTCTCCGGCTGCACATGATAGCCCGCAGTAACCGCGATTCCCATCTGTTTGGCGACTTTGCACGCATGCTGGCCAAAACGGAACGGCGTGTAGATGTGCACCACGTCCACGCCTCGGAACGCGGTTCTGAACAGCGTGTCGCTCGGTTCGGCGAACTGCATCTGCTGCTTTTTCGCCACCCAACTGACCAGAGGCACATGGTTGACTCGTGCCGGGTATTCAGGCGCACCAATGCCCACAAGCCTGACCGTATGGCCCTGCCGCTTCAATTCCTCCGCCCACTGCAACGCCGAATTCGACGTGCCGTTACCTCGGTTTCCCGACGTATCGACCACCATGGCGATGGTCAGGGGGCGCTGTGTTTCTTCCTGTTCCGTCTCAGACATGCACTCCATCCTACGCCGATGGCACAATGGAAGGCATGACTGAAGAGAATCGTGCCTTGGGCACTCCGCTTGGTAAGCATCCGACTCGTGTTCTGTTTCTTGGCTCCGGAGAGCTGGGCAAGGAAGTCACTCTCGAACTGATGAGGCTTGGCGCATGGGTGTGCGCGGCCGATTCCTATGAGGGTGCCCCCGCGCAGCAGGTGGCGCATGAATACCGTGCGCTCGATATGGCCAATGCCGAACAATTGCGCGTATTGTTTGACGAAATCCAGCCGGATATTATCGTGCCGGAAGTCGAAGCGATCGCCACCAGCGAATTGGCTGCCGCGGCCGAGCGTGGCGCACAGGTGGTGCCAAGTGCCGAAATCGCATCCATTTGCATGGATCGTGAACGTTTGCGCGTACTTGCGCATGAGGAATTGGGATTGCCGACCACGCCGTACCGCTTCGCAGGCTCGCTGGAAGAGCTTCGCGCTGGGGCAAAAACGGTTGGCTACCCGTGCGTGGTCAAGCCGATTATGAGTTCTTCCGGTCACGGCCAGTCCGTGGTGCGTTCCGCCGATGCGATTGATGCGGCTTGGGTTGAGGCACAGGAAGGTCGTCGCGCGCACGACGAGGGAGACGTTTCCCGAGTGATTGTAGAAGCGTTGGCTCCGCTTGATTACGAGCTGACGGTGCTGACCGTCAGCTCCAGCGCCGGCATCGTGACCTGCGCTCCGATCGGACAACGTCAGGAAAGCGGCGACTATCGCGAATCCTGGCAACCGGCCTCCTTCACACAGGATGTGCTTATGCAGGCGCAACGCATAGCGTGCACCGCAGTGGAAGGTCTGGTGGCGAAGGCCAAGGCTTCCGGCGAGAAGGGTTGGGGTGTGTTCGGCGTGGAGCTGTTCGTGCTGACCGACGGTTCCGTGCTGTTCAATGAAGTCTCTCCACGTCCGCATGACACTGGCATGGTCACGATGGCGTCGCAACGGTTAAGCGAATTCGCGTTGCATGCGCGTGCGATTCTCGGTTTGCCGATTACGCAGGAACATGTCGCCTTGTCGATCCCGGACGGTGCCGTCGCGGCAAGCCATGCGATCGTCATTCAGGGCGATGGTGAGGCCGAATTCCGTAACGTCGCCACCGCTTTGTCTCAGCCGGGCACCGATCTGCGTATTTTCGCGAAGCCGGAAGTGCACGGCCATCGTCGCATGGCAGTCGCGCTGGCCATCGGAACAGATGAGGCCGACGCGCGTGCTAAAGCCGAGAATGTGGCCGAATCGCTCGAAATCGACATCGCCTGACGCACTATTGCCGGATACTGACGGAAGACTGCCGGAACGCGCCCAAAAACCATTCGATTGTAGCCTCCCGTTGGTATCTTGTTAACCGTCAAGTTCACCAAACTATCTACCTCCCAAACACCAGGAAAGGCGAGTAATGGAGAAGTTGGAAAAGCTCTACGAGGGCAAAGCCAAGCAACTGTACGCAACTGACGATCCGGAGGTGCTCTGGGTCGAATACAAGAACTCCGCTACCGCAGGTGACGGCGAGAAGAAGGAAGACTTCGCCGGCAAGGGCAGGCTGAATAATCTCATCACCACGCTGATCTTCGATCTGCTCAAGAAGCGCGGTATCGACAGCCATCTGGTGGCTCGCGTGGGCGAAACCTCCCAGCTGGTCAAGAAGGTCACCATGTTCCCACTCGAGATCGTGCTGCGTAACACCGCCGCCGGCCACTTCTGCTCTCGCTTGGGCGTGGAAGAGGGCATTGAGCTCAAGGAGCCGGTGCTGGAGTACTTCCTGAAGAACGATGATCTGCACGATCCGTTCGTGAACGACGACGATCTGGTTGCATTGGGCGTCTGCACCCGTGAGGATCTGGCTGAGATCGCACCTCTCGCACGCCGCATCAACGAAGCCCTGATCGAGATCTTCGCCAAGATCGGCATCAAGCTTGTTGATTTCAAAATCGAAATGGGTCGCACTTCCGATGGCACGCTGCTGCTGGCCGATGAGATTACGCCTGATTCCTGCCGTCTGTGGGATCAGCGTGACGGCTCCGGCAAGGTCGAGCATCTCGACAAGGATCTGTTCCGCCGCGATCTGGGCGACATCATTCCGGCTTACGAAGAGGTCGAAAGCCGCTTGGCTGAACTCGCCAAGTCCGAAGGCATTGAAGTAGCCGAATAATACTTGCGATAGCCCGCATCTGCAGTACAAACTCGGATGCGGGCTTCATCGTTTTTGAAAATCTTATTTTTATCAATCTCACCAAGCCCCTCTTTCAAGGAGTCAACCATGGTTTTTCGCGTGTACGTGGAAAAGAAGCAGGGTTTTGATGTCGAGGCCAAGCAGCTCGCCAACGAGCTGAAGACCATTCTTGGCATCGCATCGCTGAAGAATGTGCGTCTCGTCAATCGTTATGATGTGGAAGGCATTAGCGAGGAACTGTTCGCACAGGCCACCCCTACCGTGTTCAGTGAGCCGCAGGTCGATAATGTTTCCGCCGATTTGCCTGATTTCGGTTCTGATAATGTGTTTGCTGTGGAGTATCTGCCCGGTCAGTTCGACCAGCGTGCGGATTCCGCCAGCGAATGCATTCAGCTGATCTCCCAGGGCGAGCGCCCGACTGTTCGTTCCGCCAAGGTGTATGCACTTGAAGGCGAGCTGGGCGACGCCGACATCGCCGCCATCAAGCATTATGTGATCAACCCGGTCGAGGCTCGCGAAGCTTCGCTGGATACCAAGACCACGTTGAAGACGCAGGTGCCGGTACCGGGCAAGGTGGAGGTCATCGAAGGTTTCCGCACCATGAGCGACGCCGATCTTGAGCAGTTCATCGCCGACCGTGGCCTGGCCATGGATTTGGCTGATCTGCAGTTCTGCCGTGCTCACTTCACCGAGGAACAGCGTGATCCGACAATCACGGAAATCAAGGTGATCGACACGTATTGGTCCGATCATTGCCGTCACACCACGTTCGGCACGCAACTTGATGATGTGCAGATTGACGACGCGACCGTGCAGGCCGCGTTCGATAAGTATCTTGAGATGCGTCACGAGCTTGGCCGCGACGAAAAGCCCGTATGCCTTATGGATATGGGCACCATCGGCGCGAAGTGGCTCAAGAAGAACGGTATTCTGAAGAATCTTGACGAATCCGAAGAAATCAACGCCTGCACCGTCAAGGTGAAGGTTGATGTGAATGGCCATGATGAGGATTGGCTGTTCCTGTTCAAGAACGAAACCCACAACCACCCGACGGAAATCGAACCGTTCGGTGGTGCGGCAACCTGCATCGGCGGCTGCATCCGCGACCCGCTTTCCGGCCGTTCCTACGTGTATCAGGCCATGCGCGTGACCGGTGCCGCCGATCCGACCGTGCCGGTGTCCGAGACGCTTGAAGGCAAGCTCCCTCAGCGCAAGCTCGTCACCACCGCCGCCGCCGGTTATTCCTCCTACGGCAACCAGATCGGCCTGGCCACCGGTCAGGTGGACGAAATCTACCACCCCGGATATGTGGCCAAGCGCATGGAGGTCGGTGCGGTTGTGGCCGCGACTCCGGCCGATCATGTACGCCGCGAAACCCCGGCTCCGGGCGACAAGGTCATCCTGCTCGGCGGGCGTACCGGCCGTGACGGCATCGGCGGCGCCACCGGCGCGTCCAAGGCGCATAACGTCGAATCCCTGGAGCTTGACGGTGCCGAGGTGCAGAAGGGCAATGCTCCCGTCGAACGTAAGCTGCAGCGTCTGTTCCGCCGCGGTGACGCATGCCGTCTGATCAAGCGCTGCAACGATTTCGGCGCCGGCGGCGTATCCGTGGCGGTCGGCGAGCTGGCTGACGGCCTGTATGTTGATCTCAACAAGGTTTCGAAGAAGTACGAGGGCCTGGACGGCACCGAACTTGCGATTTCCGAATCCCAGGAGCGCATGGCCGTGGACGTGGCCGCCGAGGATGTGGACGAGTTCCTGGGCTACGCCAAGGAAGAGAATCTCGAGGCCGAAGTCATCGCGACAGTGACCGAAGAGCCGCGCATGACGATGGTATGGAACGGCGACACGATCGTGGATCTGTCCCGCGAGTTCCTCGCCTCCAACGGCGCTCCGAAGCATCAGGTGGTGCATGTCGAAGCTCAGCAGGCCTACACCACCCCGTGGAAGACCGGCACGCTCGCCGAACGCATGCACACCATGCTCACCGATCTGAACGTGGCCTCCAACAAGGGTCTTTCCGAGCGTTTCGACTCCACCATCGGCGCAGGCACCGTGCTCATGCCGTTCGGCGGGCGTAAGCAGCTGACCCCGAACATGGCCATGGTCGCCAAGCTGCCGGTGTTCGGCGAGACCACCACCGCCTCCGCGATGGCTTGGGGCTTCAACCCGTACATCATGGAGCAGAACCAGTTCACAGGCGCTTATCTGTCTGTGGTCGAGTCGCTCTCGAAGCTGGTGGCCGCCGGTTTCGAACATGAGAAAGCGTATCTGAGCTTCCAGGAATACTTCGAGAAGCTACGCGACGAGCCGGAGCGTTGGGGCAAGCCGATGGCCGCCGTACTGGGCGCTCTGATGGCGCAGGTCGATCTAGGCGCTGGCGCAATCGGCGGTAAGGACTCCATGTCCGGCACGTTCGAACAGCTGGACGTTCCGCCGACCCTGATCTCCTTCGCCGTGGCTGTGGGCAACATGAAGCGTGCCACTTCCCCAGAGTTCAAGGGCGCTGGTCACCGTGTGATCCGCATCGCGCCGCGTTACCAGGCCGACGGCCTCACACCGGACAAGGATTCGCTGCTGGAGGTGTTCTCCGCAGTCGAGGAGCTCACCGATTTCGGCGATGCGCTGGCCGTGTCCACGCCTGGCTACGGTGCCACCGCCGAGGCTATCTTCAAGATGACTGTCGGCAACCAGATCGGCGTGAAGCTGGCCGATGGCATCAGCGTGGACGACCTGTTCGCCCCGGCCTATGGTTCCTTCATCATCGAACTTGCCGACACCGCGAAGGTTCCGGCCGTATCCAATCTGGTTGAGGTCAGTGAGGTCGGCGAGACCACCAAGGCCTACCAGTTCGTGGCAGCCGGTGAGACGCTGGATCTGGCCGAACTGCAGGACGCTTGGGAGGGCGGCATCGAATCCGTGTTCCCGTACCGATCCAAGGGCGACGAAAAGGGCAAGACCGTTGAGACCGTGTCCTTCAATGCGCCGAAGAAGACCGTATACACCGGCGCCGGCGTCGCCAAGCCGCATGTGATCATCCCCGTGTTCCCCGGCAACAACTGCGAATACGATTCCGCAGCCGCCTTCGAGCGCGCGGGTGCCGACGTGAGCACGCTCATCGTGAACAACCTCACCCCTGCTGCTGTGGCTGAGTCCACCGCAGCTTTGGTTGAGGAAATCAAGAAGAGCCAGATCATCATGATCCCCGGCGGCTTCTCCGGCGGCGACGAGCCGGATGGTTCCGCCAAGTTCATCACCGCGTTCTTCCGTGCTCCTGCCGTTACCGAAGCGGTGCGTGACCTGTTGAACAACCGTGATGGTCTGATGCTCGGTATCTGCAATGGTTTCCAGGCGCTGATCAAACTCGGCCTGGTGCCGTACGGCGACATCGTGCCGATGACCGCCGAATGCCCGACGCTGACGTTCAACACCATCGGCCGCCACCAGAGCCGTCTGGTGCGCACCCGCGTGGCGTCGAATCTCTCCCCGTGGCTGGCAAAGACCGAGGTGGGCGACATGCACACCATCGCCATCTCCCACGGCGAAGGCCGTTTCGTGGCTTCCGACGATATGCTCGCCCAGCTCAAGGCCAATGGCCAGATCGCCACGCAGTACGTGGACGAGGCCGGCGTGCCGGGCATGGACCTGAGCGTGAACCCGAACGGTTCACTGCTGGCCATCGAAGGCATCACCAGCCCGGACGGCCGCGTGTTCGGCAAGATGGGCCACTCCGAGCGTTACAGCAACGGTACGTTCAAGAACGTGCCCGGCGAGAAGGATCAGCCGCTGTTCGCAGCTGGCGTGGAGTACTTCGCCGCCTGATCCGCGACCGCATCCATAAAAGCGTTCTGACGTAGATTCGAACATACAGAGGCTGTTTGGTTTGATCGGGATTCCTCCCTAGTCAAACCAAACAGCCTCTTTTTTGGTCTCCGACGCATGTTAGGCGGAGAGGTAGCCTTCGGCGAGATTGACGGGGGTGTTGGCGCGTTCCACTGCTTCGTTGGAATGGGTGGCGGTTTGTTTGATGATGTCGTCGTAGCCGGTGAGAGCGGCGAAAGGCATGAATTGCGCGGCACGGTTGTGCATGCTCATGTGCGGGCGCGTGCACGAGCGATGATGAGGCAAGTTGATGATGTCATCGTAACGGTCGGTTTGCTGCAAACTCATGCTGCATGACCTCCAATCTGTCGGTTGCGCTGTTGACCTGTGGCATCAGCGAACATGTCCATTCCTTTGATGACGGCGTTTTTGCCGAACTTGCGTTTGATGTCAAGAATCGTCTGTTGCACATGCTGTTCGGAAATCTCATCGACAACCTGCATATCGTCAGTATAGGAAGACCGCGCGTTGTTATCGACGTTATCACTGCAATCGTTGCTATCGCTTCCATTTGAGACTTCTTGCATATCCGAAAACAGATCGGGCTGAACGTAATTCGCCGCAGCATTCCGCTCAGCCAGCTGTTCGACCGTTTGCAAATCAGAAGCAACCACATTCAATCGACGTACCAACAGCCGATGATCGACGATTCTGCAGAACAATTCGTCAACCGCATCGCATATGCGCGTGGTGGATGACGTATGGTCGCCCAGACCAATCGACCCTATAGCCGGCTTGGGCACACGCCGACCATACCTATCAAGAGTTACGGGACCGCTATATTCGGCAATGGCTCGCTCAGCCATCGCCTTCAATTCCGGAGTGCCACACTCCCCTAGCCGCTTTGGATCAAGACTGGCGGTATCGTAACCGACCATCAACCCCATATGGCCGGCCTTCACACCTTTGGCAACCAAATCCAAAGACAAGGTGTCCGCCATTTCTCTCACAATCAGCCGCGCCGAGTCAAAACCGACCGCGCCCGTAAGCACCTGCCCCGAACTCATACTATGACCAGCTGGCTTATACGCTTTGATGTCGGCGATCGTGCAAGGTTCCCAACCCCACGCATGGTCGATAAGCAGCTCGGCGTTCACACCGAACATCTTGTACAGCAGGCCCTCGTTGTAATACTCGTCGGCACGGCCTATGGAACATCGGGCTATATCGCCCATTGTCATTAGACCTTGGGCTTCGAGCTTCTTCGCATACCCTCGTCCCACACGCCAGAAATCAGTCAACGGCCTGTGCGCCCATAACAGCCGACGATACGACATCTCATCCAATTGCGCGATACGCACGCCATCCTTATCCGCGGGAATATGCTTGGCGACCACGTCCATAGCCACTTTCGCCAAATACATATTCGTACCGATACCGGCCGTTGCGGTGATGCCCGTCTCCCGAAGAATCTGCTGGATCATTTCACGGGCCATATCATGCGCGCTTTTGCCGTAAGCCCGCAAATACCCGGTAACATCCATGAATACTTCATCTATCGAATAGACATGAATGTCAGCTTCGGATACGTATCTTAAATATATGCTGTAGATTTTCGCACTGATGTTGAGATAATGCGACATTCGAGGCTTCGCTATATACACGCCAGCAGCCAGATTCGGATCGGCTGCGAGCGCGTTCGCATCATACGATTCGCCTCTCAGCGCACCGCCCGGCGCTGCCGCCAGCCGTGCCGCATTGACTTCTTTAAGCTTCGCCTTGACCTCAAAAAGCCTTGCCCTACCAGGCAATCCATACGCTTTGAGCGATGGCGACACGGCAAGACAGATGGTTTTGTCGGTGCGCGATTGGTCGGCCACTACCAGATGCGTGGAAAGTGGGTCGAATCCGAGTTCCGCACATTCCGAAGACGCATAGAAGGATTTCAGATCGATTGCAATATAAGTACGTTCAGCCATCGCCAGTCTCCTTCCATGATTGACATCACTCTGAAGCGGCAAACAACCACTTCAGCTTTCCTGCGCTCATTTTCCACATTCAGCATATCAGAGAGTTCGAACAATTGTTCGACACACCCGACATGCCAAGTGCCCCTAAGGACTCCACGAAAACCGCCAATTGTAGCCTCCGGTTGGTAGGGTTGAACGGTAGCGAACCCCTTGTCTCCATGGTTTTGGAAGGAGCTTTGGCTTGTCAGCTGAACTCGAAGACATCCACGAGGAATGCGGTATTTTTGGCGTTTGGGGTCACCCGGACGCCGCCCGACTCACCTACTTCGGCCTGCACGCGCTGCAGCATCGTGGTCAGGAAGGCGCCGGCATTGTCTCGAACGATAACGGTCATCTCATCGGTCATCGCGGAACGGGTCTGTTGACCCAAGTGTTCGGCGACGAACGCGAAATCGAACGCCTGAAGGGAGACAAGGCGATCGGCCATGTGCGTTACGCCACTGCCGGTTCAGGCGGCACCGACAACATCCAGCCATTCATCTTCCGCTTCCATGACGGCGATATGGCCTTGTGCCACAATGGCAATCTGACGAACTGCCCGACTCTGAGGCGTCAGTTGGAAGACGAAGGCGCAATCTTCCACTCCAATTCCGACACCGAAGTGTTGATGCACCTGTTGCGCCGCTCCACACAGCGTACGTTCATGGACAAGCTCAAGGAAGCGCTCAACACCGTGCATGGCGGTTTCGCCTACCTGATCATGACCGAAGACGCCATGATCGGCGCGCTTGATCCGAACGGTTTCCGCCCGCTTTCCCTCGGCAAGATGAAAAACGGCGCTTATGTGCTCGCTTCCGAAACCTGCGCGCTTGACGTTGTCGGCGCCGAATTGGTGCGCAATATTCGCCCGGGCGAAATCGTGGTTATCGACGATCACGGCTACAAGATCGTGCAGTACACCAATCAGACCCAGTTGGCCATCTGCTCGATGGAATTCATCTACTTCGCACGCCCCGATTCCGACATTTACGGCGTAAACGTGCATTCCGCCCGCAAGCGTATGGGTGCGCGTCTGGCCCAAGAATCGCCGGTCGATGCCGATATGGTCATTGGCGTGCCGAATTCCTCGCTGTCCGCGGCCTCCGGCTATGCGGAAGAAGCTGGTCTGCCAAACGAGATGGGCCTGATCAAGAACCAGTATGTGGCTCGAACCTTCATCCAGCCGACGCAGGAACTGCGCGAGCAGGGCGTGCGCATGAAGCTGTCCGCCGTGCGCGGCGTGGTCAAAGGCAAGCGCGTGATCGTTATCGACGATTCCATCGTGCGCGGTACCACGTCCAAGCGCATCGTGCAGCTGCTGAAGGAAGCTGGCGCCGCCGAAGTGCACATGCGTATCAGCTCGCCGCCGCTGAAGTACCCGTGCTTCTACGGCATCGACATCTCCACCACCAAGGAGCTCATCGCCGCAAAGAAGTCCGTTGAAGAAATTCGCGATTTCATTGGCGCCGATTCCTTGGCGTTCCTGTCACTCGACGGATTGGTCGAATCTATCGGCCTGGGTGCGGACGCCCCGTACGGCGGTCTGTGCGTGGCCTACTTCAATGGCGACTACCCGACCGCACTCGACGATTATGAAAGTGATTTTTTGAAGTCCCTTACTCCTGAAGATCGCGTGCGTCTGCCTGAATTCGCCTTGTATAAGAGCAAGTACGAGGGCAACGAATACACCACCACTTCATCCCAAGAAGAACACTGAACCCGAGAAAGGTTTGATATGCCAAAAGCATATGAGGAAGCCGGCGTAAGCGTCGAAGCCGGTTACGAAGTCGTCAAGCGCATCAAGTCCCATGTGGCGCGCACCAACCGTCCGGGCGTGGTCGGCGGTATCGGCGGCTTCGGCGGCCTGTTCGATCTGGCTTCCCTCGGATACAAGGAGCCGGTACTGATTTCCGGCACTGACGGCGTCGGCACCAAGCTGGTCGTTGCCAAGATGGCCAACAAGCACAACACCATCGGCATCGACTGCGTGGCCATGTGCGTCAACGATATTGCCGCTCAGGGTGCGGAACCGTTGTTCTTCCTGGATTACATCGCCTGCGGCAAGAACGATCCAGCACTGCTCGAGCAGGTTGTGGCTGGCGTTGCCGACGGCTGCGTACAGGCTGGTTCCGGTCTGATCGGTGGCGAAACCGCTGAAATGCCGGGTATGTATGACGAAGACGAGTACGATTTGGCCGGTTTCGCGGTCGGTGTTGCCGAGAAGTCCGCAATCGTGGACGGCTCCACCATCGCTGAGGGCGATGTGCTCATTGGTCTGCCGTCCACCGGCGTACATTCCAACGGCTTCTCTCTGGTGCGCAAGGCCCTGTTCGAGAAGGCTGGCTATACCGTCGATACCGTGCTTGACGAGCTCGACGGCGAAAAGCTCGGCGACGTGCTCCTCACCCCGACGAAGATTTATGTGAAGGCCCTCTCCCCGCTGTTCAAGGCCGGCGTGGTCAAGGGTGTCGCCCACATCACCGGCGGCGGCTTCATCGAAAACGTTCCGCGTATGATTCCGGACGGTCTGGCCGCACACATCAACCTCGGCTCCTGGCCGGTACTGCCGATTTTCGACGTGCTCGAAAAGGCCGGCGAAGTCGACCATATGGAAATGTTCAACATCTTCAACATGGGTATTGGTATGGTGCTGGCCGTCAACGCCGAAGATGCCGATAAGACCATGGAATTGCTCAAGTCCAATGACGAAGCCGGTTACGTACTCGGCAATATCGTCAAGAAGACCGATAGCGACGTCGAACTGCAGTAAATACATATACGGGGGTGAGCCATAACGGCCACCCCCTTTTATTTCCGAAGACTTTCCTGAACATAGGATTTTCCCAAAAGGGACACAACAGGAGGAAACATGAAGGTTCTGGTCATTGGTTCCGGTGCACGCGAGCATGCCATCGCCCATGCACTTATGCGCGGCGGCAGCGTCAGCGAAGTCACGGTGGCTCCGGGCAATCCAGGCATGGAGCTTGACGGCATCCGCACCACGCAGATCAACCCGTCCAATCATGCCGCGCTGATTGATTTCGTGAAGAACAACGGCTACGACTGGGTGTTCGTCGGTCCGGAAGTGCCGCTTATCGAGGGCATCGTCGACGATTTCGCGGGAGCTGGCATCAAGGCGTTTGGTCCGAGCAAGGCCGCCGCGCAAATCGAGGGTTCCAAGGATTTCGCCAAGCAGTTGATGGAACGTCACAACATTCCGACCGCAAAGTATCAGACGTTCGACGATTTGGAGCGTTCCACCGCTTATGTGCGTGAACATGGCGCTCCGATTGTGATCAAGGCTGATGGTCTGGCCGCTGGCAAGGGCGTGACCGTTGCCATGGATGAGGAAACCGCCATCGCCGCTCTTGACGACATTTTCGTCGATCATCGTTTCGGCAACGCCGGTGCGAAGGTTGTCATCGAGGACTTCTTGGAGGGTCAGGAGTTCTCGCTGATGAGTTTTGTGAATGGCACCGATTTCTGGCCGATGCCGATTTCTCAGGATCATAAGCGCGCTTATGATGGCGATAAGGGTCCGAACACCGGTGGCATGGGTGCGTACAGTCCCGTTCCGCAGATCGGTCAGGATGTGGTTGACACCGCTATCGAAACCATTGTGAAGCCGACCGTGCAGGCTATGTCCGATGAGGGTACGCCGTTCACGGGCATTCTGTACGCTGGCTTGATCGCCACCGCGGATGGTCCGAAGGTTATCGAGTTCAATGCTCGTTTCGGCGATCCGGAAACGGAAGTCGTGCTGCCGAAGCTCACGTCTGATCTCGGCGCCGGCATCAGCGCTCTGCTCAATGGCGAGACTCCGGAGTTCACTTGGGATAATGACAACGCCACGCTTGGTGTGGTGCTCGCCGCCGACGGCTACCCTGTCGATGTGATCAAGGGCGCTGCGATTCCTGAGATTCCAGTCGATGAGGATTCCCACGTCTATTACGCTGGCGTGGCTCGTAGCGAAGAAGGTCTGGTCGCCAATTCCGGCCGCGTGCTGTTGGTGGAAACCTCCGCAGCCGACATCAAGGCCGCTCAAGACAAGGTGTATGCGATTATCGACCAGCTCGACACCAAGGGCATGTTCTACCGTCACGACATCGGCGCCAAGGCACTGAACATCTGAATGCACCCAGCGATTGCATACCATCAGAAATGTCTGTAACCATGCAATCGCAATCATATATATAAAAAGGACGGCGGTTTTGTGGTCGGACAGAGAGGAGTCCGACTGCAAAACCGCCGTTTTTTAATCACACAACACAGGCAAGCTTATATTGATTACTTCTGCTCTCCCGGCTTCGGAATGAGCAGGGATGCGCAGAACGCGAGGCCGAGCAGAATCACACCGCCAACCATGGCTGCGATGTAGCCGCTGGTCGCACCGCCGGATGCGGTGAACGCGTTCTGAGCAGCGTACAGCACTGCATAACTCAGACCGGCACCCAGGTTGAATGCACCGGAGTTCAGACCAGGCAGGTAGCCCGGATTGTCTTCCGGAGAGAGCACGATGCCCAGACCGTTCAGCATGATGTTGGCAGTACCTGCGTAGGAAACACCCAAAGCCAAAGACATGACCACAAGTGCCCAGATGCTCGGAACGTTGCACACGAAGATGCCGAACAGCACGCCCACAACAGAGACGATCAAGCCAGTACGCAGCACCGCACGGTAGCCGAACTTCGAAGCGAGCACGCCTGCGACCGGGCCGAATGCGAGACCGATCAACGCATACGGAGTCAGGGTGGCGAACGATACCACGCTGGCGCTCATGCCGGCGCCGACTTCGGTATCCTGAGCGAGAGCAGGCACGATACCGTTCATGATGGCGAACACGCCGGTCATGGTAAGCAGGGTGGTCAGCAGCAGACCCCAAGTACGACGCTGCTTGAGGTAATGCGTGGTGACCATCGGAGCCTTCTGACGCTTCTCAACATTCCAGAACACCACGAACAGCACGGCTGCAATAATGATTTCGACAGCGACCAGCGCCCAATTGGCGGAGCCCAGCTTCTGAATCTCGTTGATGGCCAGATATGCGGCCAAGAATGCGGCGGCAAGGGAAACCACGCCAACCCAATCCATCTTCGGAGTCTCGGAAGCGGTGGATTCTTCCGCATACACGAACACAAGCACAATGGCAAGCACCGCAACGCCAACCATGACCCAGAACACGGAACGGAAACCGAACGTGCCAGCAAGCCAGCCGCCAAGAATAGCGTCGACACCGCCGATGCCACCATTAACGGAAGTCAGAATAGCCATGAGCTTGGCGTACTTCTTATCTTCAGTAACCTTGGCGTGCAGCATGATCAGCGTCATCGGCACAATCGGACCGGCAACACCCTGAATCACACGACCGATCATCAGCATCGGCACGTTGACCGCGAGCGCGGAAACCACGCAGCCCAAAGCGGTAAGCACAAGAATGCCAAGCAGCACTTTCTTGCGACCGATCAAATCGCCGAGTCGCGGCAGGAACAGCGAGAACACTGCGCACGAGGTGAAGAACACCGTCTGGGTCAAGCCAATCTGCGCATCGGTGGTGTTGAGTTCAACACGCATGGTCGTCAATGCAGGCGAAAGCATGGACGCGTTGAGCTGGAACGCGAAGATGGCTGCCATCAATGCTGCCATCAATGCGACGACGGACTTGCCGCCTTCGTCGAGCATTTTGCTGTTTTTGGTCTCTGTCATTAGAGCACCCCTTTACTTATCTTTCTCTTCTTTCAGCCGATGGTCTTGATTGCGTCGGTTACCAAATCCCAGAATTTGTTGAAATCAAGCTTGACTGCAACCTGGGTGTGGCATTCTTCGGCGCTCGGCTCTGGACCTCGCAGGTCGGCGACGGTCATGCCAAGTGTGAGATCTCCATGGATTTCGACATCAACCGGGCAACGACGGGTGGTCATGACGCTCGGATCAATGAGGTATGCCACCGTGCACGGATCATGGACCGGAGGATCGATGAAATCTTGATTGTCTTGATAGGTCTTGCGGAAGAAGTCCATCAGACCAGACACGAACTTGGCGAGATCAGTGCCAACGCCTTCGATACGCTGCTGCACTTCGGGCGTGCACAATGCCTGATGCGTCAGATCCAATCCGACCATGGTGATCGGCCAGGCTTCATTGAACACGATGTGAGCGGCTTCCGGATCGACCTTGATGTTGAACTCGGCCACGGCACTCCAGTTGCCCACATGGTATCCGCCGCCCATAAGCACGACTTCCTTGACACGTTCAACAATGCGCGGCTCCATGCGGGCAGCCATGGCAATGTTGGTCAGCGGTCCAGTCGGCACCAGAGTGATGGTGCCTGGCTCGTTGCTCATAATGGTGTCGATAATCCAGTTGACGGCATGTCCGGCTTCCAGCGGACGGCTGGGTTCAGGCAGTTCAACGCCGTCAAGACCGGTTTCGCCGTGAATGGAAGCTGCCACTTCCTGCTTGCGCACCAGCGGACGGTCACATCCGGCATGCACCGGCACGTCGGTGGCATGCGCCTTTTCCAGCACTGCACGGGCGTTGTAGGTCACCTTGTCAAGGCTCTGATTGCCACCTACCGTGGTGACGCCCAGCAGATCGATATTGGGATTGCCCACGGCAAGCAGGATGGCGACGGCGTCATCATGTCCCGGATCGCAATCAAGGATGATTTTCTTGGACATTATGGTTCCTCCTTATGTACTCCAACTTTGAACCGATAATGAGGTGGTCGACGATTGACTGACTCCGGCTCATCGGTCACACAACTTGTTGCAAGGCCGGCAATGGCCTTTGATATCAGCGACTTCCGAAACCTTCGAGCAGTTGTTCGGCTGCCTGAAGATCGATGTCACGAGGTGTGTTTCCTGCAAAACGCTCGTCAACTACGGCCTGCGCATTGGAAACGAGTTCTTCAACGCTGATGCCGTAATCCTCAACAGCATGCAGACCGAGCATGCGGTCGCGGAAATCCTTGAACGCTCTGCTTGCGATAATCGCAACCTGCTCGTCCGGCGCATTTTCCGGGTAAACCGCACCTAGAATCTGACCGATCTCACGAACCTTATGCGCACGTACGGGAGCAACGAACTCCATAACCGCCGGCAACGCGTAGCCAACGGCTTCACCGTGCACGATGTGGTATTTCGCTCCGAGCACGTGTGCGATGGAATGCCCCGCAATGGTTCCCGCATTGTTCAGCATCCATCCTGCAAGCGTCGACGCGACCATCACACGTTCCCTGGCTTCACGATCCTGACCGTTTGCCACAGCACGCGGCAGATAGTTGTACAGCAGGAACATCGCTTTTTCGCAAATGGCATCCGTGACCGGACTTGCCATTCGGGAAAGGTATCCTTCCGCGGCGTGGCAGAATGCGTCAAGTCCGCAAGCGATGGTCATTTTTGCGGGCAGTGTCAGCATGAGATCCGCGTTCAGCACGGCATATTCGCTGACTGCCGGATCGGCAAGCACCGCGAGTTTACGACCGGTGGATCCTTCGGTGACCACCAGCGCGTTGGACATTTCGCTGCCGGTGCCGGCGGTGGTCGGAACTGCGATCATACCGTTGCATGGTGCGATCGGCTTGGCTGGATCGGTGTATTCGATGATGGATCCGCCGTTGACACGCACGATGTTGATGCCTCGGGCAACATCCATGGAACTGCCACCGCCGATGGCGATGATGCTGTCAGCCTTATGCGCTTCGAATGCTTCGACGCCGGATTCCACGGTTTCGCAAAGCGGGTCGGGCTTGACCTGGTCGAATACCGCCACATCGACACCGACCTGTTCAAGCTTGGTACGTGCGGCAACGACCAGCGGCATGCTTCCGACGAAGGAATCCGTGACCATCAGCGGACGAGAATAGCCCGCGGTCTGCATGATATCGACCAGAGTCTCCCCTAAATCGTCAGTGCAGACCACTTTGACGGGTTGCAGCAGTTTGACTTCCATAGCCATCGGTCACTGTCCGATCTTTGCGGCCGCAGCGTCGGCATTGATGCAGAATTGACGAACCTTGTCGATGTCTTTCTCCATGTAGCCGCCGTCGTATTTGATGCTGGTCTTCGTCAGGGAGTCCACGCCATACGGCTTGCACTGTTCGATGGCTTCGGCAACATTGTCTGGTCCAAGACCGCCAGCCATGATGACCGGCTTGCCGCATTCGGCCACAATACGGGCGTCAATGCTCCAGTCGTGGGTCAGACCGCTGGCACCAATGCCGGTGTCGGGGGCCAGACCGGAGTCCGTGAGGATGAGATCGCAGTATTGTGCGTACTTCTTGGCACGGTCGACGGCGGATTCATCGTCAACGAGCACGGCCTGCATGAGTTTGGTGTTCGGAGCGGCTTCCTTAAGTCGGGCCGCGAATGCTTCATCTGCGGCGTACCCATCGCCTGCGATATGCAGAATGTCAGGCCGCACCTCTCTGGCAAGCTCGATCATCTCGTCGGGATCGTTGGTCAGCATGATGGCCACGGAGGTGACGCCACGACGCTTGCATTCGTCGAAAATGCGGTGCACGCGTTCGATTGGCACACGATGTGCCGGAACGCCACCATTCTGCATCGGCACCAGTCCAATGTTGTCGGCACCAGCCTCCATGGTTTTGACGGCCTCATCGTATTCGATCAGAGAATAGATCTGCTTGACTACCATTGTCGGTTCTCCTTGTGTTTGTATGGGTTGATGGACGTGTGATGTAGCAAAATTCAGGCGGTACGCACTTCGTCGAGCAACGGCTCGATCTCGCCGGACATCTTCTTACGTATGCGTTCCACGGTGATATCGGGCACTGCTTTTGTGCATTCGAGCGCGATGCTGGATGCTGCCTGCGCAATTTTGCCGACTTCTTCAAGATCTCGATCGGGGTTATCGAAGAAGCTCCAGGTGATGGCTGCCATGCCGGCATCTCCGGCACCATTTGCCGTGGCGATTTCGGTACGGTATGGCGGCACATGCTTGAAGCTGTATTCGTCGTTTTCGTGTCTCGCGCACAGGATTCCGTTGGCACCCAATGAAATGAATACGTTCTTCACGCCCCTGTCGAGCAAGGTCTTCGCTGCGGCACCTGCCGAATACTGGTCGGCGATACCGATGCCGGTGAGTACGGATGCTTCCAAATCATTCGGCTTGAGCACGGTCATCTTGTTGAGGATCGTGTCGAAACGGTGCGCTTTGACTGTGGAAACGGTGTCTCCGAACAGTGGCGCGGTGACGTGTTCGCCAATCCATGCCATGGTTTCCGGTTCAAGATTGGCGTCAAGCAGGCAGATGGCGGCACCGTTGATGAAGTCGAGGCGAGATTCGAGGAATGCCGGATTGATTTCCTTGCAGATTTCCATGTCGTTGACGGCCACCAGCAGATCGCCCGTATCGTCGGTGATGAACATGTAGGTGGAAGAACGGCGTCCTTCCAGCTGTGCGGCATAGTCAAGATTGATGTTGTTGGCCGCGCACGAACGTTCCAGGGTCTTGCCGTTTTCATCGTCGCCGTAGACGGTGATCAGGTATGTCGGCATGCTCAGATGAGCCATGTTCTGTGCGATGTTCTGCCCGACACCACCTGCGGACATGCTGACGACGCCCGGATTCGAGTCTCGGTCCACTACGGTGCTCGTCGGTCTACCACAGATGTCCATGTTCATGCCACCGATGACCACAACGTAACGGTCAGGAACAGTATTTCCTGAAGTCATATCCGCCATGGATATTGCCTCCTACATTTTCGGGGATATATCTGCCTTGATACACCCTTGATGAAACGTTTTATCTTCAATTTAGAGTACAACAAAAGTTTAAGCCAGTCAACTTTTGCTTATATTTCATCGATGTAACATATGGAAAAATCGCGTGTCTCGCGATTACGAAAGAAACAAATGTAAGACCGCCATACCTGCGTTACTGCAGCAAATCAGCTTTGCGCCGCACAGCTTCTTCAGAAAAATCAGCGCAAATCGACTGCACCTGAGACATATTCATCGCAGCCGCCGCAGACGCATATCTAGCGCATTCCCGCTGTGTTTTATGCTCACGACGCGCCCACACCAGCGCACTCAACGCCGCCGACGCACCACCATTGGTATATCGACGTTCCTCCGCCCTTCCCGGCAAAGACCAGAAAAAGCTTTCATGTTCGCAGCAGTACAGCATGTCCGAATCATCCACAAAAAGAAACACATTACGCACACCGGACCGCAGCAAATGTTCGGCGCAATCTCTGGCACTGGCCTCGTCATGCACCTCAATCCCCGACACGAATTTGGCTTCGGCGGAATTAAGCACCATAGTGTCGATACGATCGAGCACCGGCGTGATTCGCGCCGCTTTATTAACGGAAACCACGCGCACGAAAATCGGTCGACTTGTTTTTTCGCAAACCCATGCTATGGCATCAGACGGCAAGCTCGAATCAATCGCCACCATTTCCGCATTGACGATGGTCTGCTCTCGTTGCGCTAGAAATTCCGGGGTGATTTCCGCACTGATCTGCATATCATCAAGACCCACAATCTGACGCCCCTGCGCGGAAACAACCGACAAGAAGGTGGAAGTAGGCATATGGGAAATCTGCTTGGCATGCGTGATGTCAATGCCGTTGGCATACGCGTCCTGCTTGACGCGTTCACCGTTCTCATCATCACCATAGACGGAAATCAAATAATTCGGCACGCCAAGCCGGTTCAGATTGTAGGCGATATTGTAACCAATGCCGCCCACGGATGACACAATGCGCCCCATGTTGGAACTTTCCCCAACCACATCCTGCATGGCGACACCGTAATGGTCTATATTGATGGCGCCAACAACAGCCACATAGCTGGGCGGAGTGACGATATACCCTTTGCCTTGGATGTACCCTTTTTTCATCAGGTTGGAGATGTGCGCGGCCACCCCTGAACGGGTGATGCCGCACAGTTCCGCAAGCTCGTTTTGGCTGATCAAAGGATTCTGCTTAATCCACGCCAAAATCTGCTGTTCGCGATCGGTTGCGGCCATCTCTTCCCCCTTGCCTCTAGGGAAGATCCATGAAATCGGTGTCTTTCAGGTAGTTCTTCCCTGTGGTGATATCGTACTGAATCAGCTGGTAGTCAGCAAGCAACTGCTGGGTTTCCGCGTCGAAGTCGCTTTCGGCCATGGGATTGCCGTCAGCGTCGAGATAGATGTTCTGACCTTCAGGGATACGGTCCCATCCCTGGATATTGTTGACGACAGGTGGCTCCATGGCGGAGATTTTCTCATGCATTTGCGTGAGGAACGCCAGATACGGGGACACCTTGGCATTCATATGCTCGGCGGCCTGCGCCACGAAGAAGTTCGGCGACGAATAGTCGGCGTTGTCGATCTCGTTGCCTTGCGAGCTGGACGCCTTGTTGGACCAGATGAAATAATCCGTCAGATGCAAGGCAAGCGAATTGTTGTCGTCTTCAGAAGCGGACGAATAAATGCCCGGCAGATGATCGCCGTAGAACACCACGGTGATCGGCTTGTCGATGGCGTCGAGCTTGTCAAGGAAGTCGGCGGTCGCCTCGTCGGTCAGAGCCGCACCCTTCTGATAGGTTTCGATGGACTCCTTCTCATCGTCCTCCAAAGGAGTGTCCGTAGTGGATTCGGCCTTGAAATCGTTGTTCTTATACCAATCGTGGTATGGCATGTGGTTCTGCATGGTGATGACCTGCAGGAACTGGTTGCCATCGGTTTTCTTGACTTCTTCGATGGTGCTCTCGTACGTCGCTTCGTCAGACACGTACGGCGAATCGTCGATCTTGTCTTGATGCGAGATGACGTCCGGACCGGTCAACGTGTAGAAATGCGAGAATCCGAACTTCTTATAGTTGGTCGCACGCGAGTACATAGACGATTCGTACGGGTGCAGTCCTATGGAATTCTTCGACGCCCCCCACAGCTGGTTGATGGTCGGCGTCCAATGCTCGCTCGGCACAAGCTGCTGATACGGGCTGGTGAGCGACGAATCGAAATTCGACATGCTCAAACCCGTCAATCCCATGTATTCGAGGTTTGCGGTACCACCGCCATATCCGGAAGAGAGCATCAAACCGGAGGTCGTATTCTCTTTGATGGAACGAATGTTGGGCATGGAATCCTTGTTGATCTTAAGCCCCGGCACGCGAGACGGGTCGGAGAAGGATTCGGACAGCACATAGATCACCGTACTGTCGGTCATGTTCTCGGTACGAGATGCGTTGATCTTCTTCGCTTCTTTTTCGTATCGTGCCGCGACTTCCTTCATGGTTTCTTCGGAATAGTCGTCAGGCTTCACCATGACTTTCGGATTCAGCTGCCTGGTGAAGGCGACCATCGGTCCGTTGCGTTGCGCATCGTAGACGGAATCCCACATGGACGGCATGTCCCCCATTGCCGAAGAGAAGGTTTTCGCCCAAGATCCGACAGTGCTCACCTGCATGGAATACAGCGTGAAGAACGTTCCCGGCACGATGATCAGCAGTAGTCGCACGATGGCATTCAGCGAGCGCGACTGCTTGTCGTCGCCACGGAAAAGCTTGCCGTGACGGCCGTCACGATGATTCAGGAATACGAAAAGCGCAATGAAAGCAACGAATATGACGACGGCGAGCAGAATGGTCCACTGTGCGCCTGCCGGCATGAAGCTCATAAGATTGCCCGCATCGGCTTTGAGGAAGTTCAGATCGCTGGGAAGAATCGCCTCATATCGGATGGATACTTTGAAATGTTCGATCACCGCGATAATGAATGTCACCGCCAGAAATATTGGCGTGGCGATCCAGAAGCGGTTGATGAGCATGAGCAGTATCACATACAGCACGCCCCACAAAATCAGGTTGAGCACCGCCACAAAGTTGAGGTTGGTGAACATTTTGGTGACGAAGCCCCAACCGGTCAGCCACATGTTGTTCGAAAGCTTGACGCGTGTAGCGGATTGACTGACGCCAATCTGTAGCGCTGCCACACCGATGGCGTCGAACACCACAAACAGTATGCCGTACAACCACCCTGGGAATTCCTTACGTTCCTTGGCGGGTGCGTTTGGATCAATCGTCGAGATCTTCAGTTCCTCAATCGTCTCTGTATTCACGGATTCGTTCGTCAAGTGTTTATCTCCACTCGTAACGTGTCAGTTCGCTTCGTTTCCCGCCTTACGGCGACACCAAGGCACCATTCTCGCGACCATATCTGACAAAAAGCTGTAATGATCGATTTCATCCACAGTTTCTTCTGATTTTCTTACGCATATGTCGATGAAATCGCAAAAGAACGATGAGGGGGGTATAGACAGTTCGGATGGCAGTATCTAGTTGTCGTCAAGGATTCCGCCGTCCGCATAACCGTTGTTGCTGAAATCGGCGAAATTGTTGAGATCGACGGAATTACCGTCGTGCCTCATTCCGGCAGTCGGGGCATAGTCCGAACACCTCAAGCGTATGCCGTTCGATGGTGAATCCGTATTTCTCGCTGATGCCACGCAGCCAAGTTTCGGATGGCGATTCGATTTCCACGGTTTTGCCGCAATTCGTGCATACGAGATGATGGTGATGCCCGTCATCACCACACAGACGGAACAGCTGTTGGCCTTCCAAACGCACGGTATCAGCCTCGCCTGCCTCAGCCAAGGCATTCAATTGACGATATACAGTGGCAAGGCCGACCTTCACGCCTTCGTCTTCCAGCTTGCGATGCAAATCCTGTGCGGAAATGAATTCATCGTTTGCCTTCAACGCATCATGAATCAGTTCTTTTTGTTTGGTGTTGCGCTCCACGCGTCCGTCCGTCAATCTATGTCCGTTCTTGATGGCTTCGCGCGTCGTCCTCCTCTCAGGGAAAGGCTGACGCGCGAAACATGCCGTCATCGGTTTTATTTCAAATCATCCCAGCAGCCGGTCCGTTCAAGATCCGCCACAGTTTGCCTGGTGTCGTCGGTCAGCACGGTGATATGCCCCATCTTGCGATCATGACGCACTTCAGCCTTGCAATAGTCGTGCATATTCCATTCGGGATGCTCGGCGATCAGCGCGCGGGTCGGTGCCACATGCTGCCCGAGCACATTGACCATAACAGCCGGCTTGAGCAGTTCGGGCTGTTCGAGCGGCCACCCGGCGATGCCTCGAATATGCGCGTCGAACTGGTCGAACGAGCACGCTTCGATGGTGTAATGACCGGAGTTATGCGGGCGCGGGGCAAGCTCGTTGACGATAACCCGCTCATCCTTGGTAACGAAGAGTTCGATAGCGAGGATGCCGGCCAGTTCGAAGCCTTGCGCCAAACGCAAAGCGAGTTCGTGCGCTTCCTTCGCCACGTCTTCGCTGACTTCGGCCGGAGCGATGGTCATGTGCAGAATATTGTTACGATGCTCGTTGCGCACGATCGGGAAGGTCACATAATCCTTGCCGTTACCGGCAACGAGAATGCTCGCTTCGAATGCGAAATCGACGAATCCTTCGAGAATGCTCGGCGGGAATCCGCCACCGCGATCGGCACGGGCTCGTACCTTTTCGAGATCGGCATCGGATTTCAGCACGGTCTGGCCGTGGCCGTCGTACCCGCCGGAACGGGTTTTCAGCACGGCCGGGTAATGGATTTCACCGAGCGCCGCATCAAGCTCCTCAACGCTGTTGACGGCCTTCCATGGTGCGGTCGGCGTGCCATGATCGTTGATGAACTGCTTCTCGTTGACGCGATCCTGCGTGACACGCAGCAAATCGGTGCCTTGCGGGGCTGCAGACAAGGAACGCACTTCGTCGATGGCGTCGGCGTTCACGTTTTCGAACTCGTACGTGAGCACGTCGGACTTTTCAGCCAGTTCTCGGATCGCGGTGATGTCGTCGTATTCGGCAGTGACTTGGAAGTCGGCCACCTGTGCGGTCGGGCAATCCGGAGTCGGGTCGAGCACGCCGATGCGGAAGCCCATGTAGCGGGCGGACAACGCCATCATGCGGCCAAGCTGACCGCCACCGATAATGCCGATGGTGGCCCCTGGCATCAGACGTTCAACACGGCCATTGGTTTCCTCAGACAAGCTGGGCATTGGATTCAGCCACCTTTTCCTTCAGAGAGTCACGATATTCCTGCAAAGCATTGGCCAAACGCTCATCGGTGGTGCTCAGAATGCTCACAGCCAAAAGACCTGCGTTTGTGGCACCGGAGTTGCCGACTGCGGTGGTGGCGACCGGGATGCCGCCTGGCATCTGCACGATGGACAGCAGCGAATCCCAACCGGACAGCGCATGGGAACGCACCGGCACGCCGATGACCGGCAGGGTGGTCTGGGCCGCGACCATGCCCGGCAGATGTGCCGCGCCGCCGGCTCCGGCGATGATGACCTTCAGACCGTTGGCACGGGCACTATGCGCGAACTCGCCCATCAATTCCGGGGTGCGGTGCGCGGAAATCACCTGCTTCATGTACGGCACTTCGAACTGGTCAAGCATCTCGCAGGCATGCTTCATGGTTTCCCAATCGCTCGCCGACCCCATAATCACTGCGACTTCAGGCTTGTTGTCTGCCATCAAGGACCTCCGAAAGAATCCAAAAGAACATGTTCTTGAACACCGTTTACTTTACGCAATCGGCTAGATGTGCAGCACGATTTTTCCGAAAACGTCGCCATTCACGATCTTGGAGAACGCAAGATGCGCGTCGTCGATCGCATATGCGGAATCGATGACCGGATGCAGATCGGCATGTTCCACGAATTTCAGCAAACGTGCGAAATCCTCACGGGAGCCCATGGTATTGCCCTGCACTCGAATATCCTGGAAGAAGATTCTCGTAAGCTCTGCACCCGGCTGGTCGCCAGTAGTCGCGCCGCAAATGGCGATAGTTCCTCCCGGACGTACGGATTTGACGGAATGACTCCATGTGGCCGCGCCGACGGATTCAATGACGGCATCCGCCTTGCGTGGCAGTCGCGCACCCGTTTCAAAAGCCGCATCGGCACCGAGCTGCAACACTCGCGCACGCTTGTCTTCGCTTCGTGACGTGACGAACACTTCCACTCCGGCCGCGTGAGCAAGCTGAATCGCCGCGGTCGACACGCCGCCTCCGGCGCCTTGAATAAGCACCGTGTCTCCCGGCTTCACATTCGCCGATGCGAACAGCAGGGAATATGCGGTAAGCCAGCTGGTACCCAATGCGGCAGCCTCATCAAGATTCAGATTCGCGGGCTTGGCGAACACGTTGGCGCTGGGCACCTGTGTGTATTCGGCCATGGTTCCCGCATACCGTTCGGACAGGATCGAGCGTCTCTCCCCCGGCATCACACCGGCGCCATCGGTACCAACGAAGGTATACAAGACCACTTCGGAACCGGCCTTAAGTCCCTTTCGTACGGGAATGTCTTCTTCCAACACGCCAGCCGCGTCCGTGCCGAGGATCATCGGCGTCTGCTCGTCGGAAAGCCCCACACCTTGCAGACTCCACACGTCATGATGGTTCACGCTCGCCGAGTTCACACGAATGGTGGACCAGAATGGCTTGGTTTCAGGCTCAGGCATAGTGCCCACTTCAAGCACGGACAGCGGATCATCATAATTCGTTCCGGTGGCATATACGGCTTTCATGTTCACGCTCCTTTGCGAATAACGGCTTTTCACGATTGCAAACACCTCTATTGTGCCTCAAGTTGAGAAGACTTTGCGCTCCTTTGCCCGCAAACACCCTCGTCGGGGCATACAGTGGGATATGATTTCGCACTTGGTTGCACTGATCGTAGGGAAGGGTGATTGCGCACGATGACCGCTGGCATTTTGAGTTCGATTCACACTCCGGCGGACGTACATGCCCTTTCAGCCCAGCAATTACGCGATCTATGCCTCGAAATCCGCGCCACGCTGCTCGACTACGGCAAACAACATGGCGGGCATATCGGCTCGAATCTTGGCGTGGTGGAGCTCACTGTGGCATTGCACCGCGTGTTCGACTCGCCCCGCGACCGTTTCATTTTCGACGTGTCGCACCAAAGCTACGTGCACAAAATGCTTACCGGACGCGCCGAAGCATACTTGGACCAATCTCGTTTTGATGAGGTGACCGGTTTCACGAATCCGCTGGAAAGCGAACATGATTCCTTTGTGCTCGGCCATACCGGCACTTCGATTTCTCTGGCCTGCGGTCTTGCCAAAACCCGCGATATGCAGCGCGGCGCCGCCGGCGAAAGCACTATCGGCAATGTTATCGCCATTATCGGCGATGGATCCCTGAGTTCGGCCATTGCGTTCGAGGGGCTGAACAATGCGGCCGAACAGGGCGGTAATCTCATCATCATCGTCAACGACAACGAAATGTCGATCGCTGAGGATTTCGGCGGTATGTACGGGCAGCTTGCCAAGTTGCGTACGTCGAATGGCATGGCCGAACTGAATCTGTTCAAGGCATTCGGCTTGGACTACCGCTATGTGGAGCAGGGTAATGACGTTGACGCGCTGGTGGAAGTACTGAACGAGGTCAAAGACATTGACCACCCGATCGTAGTGCATATCCACACCACCAAAGGCTTGGGCTTCAATGACGAAACGGAAGCCGACAATGGTTCGGATGGCTGCAATCAGACCAATCCTCAACCTCATGCGGGCCAATGCGAGGCCAACCATTGGCAGGATCCGGAGGCCTCGCTCGGCAAACCGCTCGACGCACGCAAATATTATGGCGAAATGGCCATGGCATCGCTGGAACGTCGTTTCGACAATGAGCCGGGATTGGTGGTCATCTCCCCCGCAACCCCCGGATCGAATGGCATCACCCGAGATTTTCGTGAACGTGCCGGCGCCCACTACGTCGATACCGGTATCACGGAAGAACATGCCGCCGCATTCGCCGCGGGTATCGCCAGGGCTGGCGGACGCCCGGTGCTTGCGACTTCCGCCACGTTCTTCCAACGCACGTTCGACCAGCTGCAGCAAGAGTTGGCATTGAATCATGTTCCCGCCACGCTGCTGATTTTCGGCGCGGGAATTTCCGGCGCGGACAATACGCATTCGGGCACATTCGATATGACGATGTTCGCCAATGTTCCCGACGTGACCTGTTTGGCTCCCGCGAGCGGCGAACAGATGCTTGACATGTTGGCTTGGGCTACCGGCCCGTCCGGACATGGCGTAGTGGCGATTCGTATGCCCGGCGAGCAGATTCTCGCACTTGAACGTGCCGCCGATATGGCGTTCGACCCGTTGCAGCGTGCCGAAGAGCATGATCCAGCCGTCAATATTGCCGGAGCATGCCCGTTCGCCCGCTATCAGATCGTTCAGCCCGGCAGGGATGTGGCGATTCTTGGACTCGGCAATACCATGCCGTTGGCTGCCGAAATTACGTCGGCACTGACCGAAAATGATGAAGAACATGCTGCGATTACCGCAACGCTTGTTGACGCATTGCAATATTCCACGATGGATGCCGAATTACTGGCGATGCTTGCCGATGGGCATCGTTTGGTTGTTACGTTGGAAGATGGCCAGCTAGAAGGCGGATGGGGTGAGAAAGTCACCGCATTTTATGCCAATTCCAGTAATACCAAGGCTTCTCACGTTCGTGTGCTGAATTTCGGCGCAGCCAAAGAGTTCACCGACCGAGTGCCTCTTGGCGAGCTTAACGAACGTTACGGATTGACTTCAGAAACCATCGTCTCTCGAATCCGCGGTATTCTCAGCGAATAATCGATACATAAGCGAATTGGCGGGAATGATCGGTATATCTGTGGACCATTCCCCGCCAATCTATAAATCAGCGATCTGTAATCAGCAATCACTGATCATTCTTGATGGCATCCAAAGCGGGAATCTTCACAGCCTTATTGGCCGGGCCGAAACCTGCTACCACACCAACGGCGATCGAAAACAGCATGGCCACCACAAAAAGCCACCACGGAATCACCGAAATGCGAGTCACATCGTCGCCGCCCATAATCGCTTTGCCGATATTCTCAATGCTGAATCCACCCAAAGACGCCATATTGATGCCTATCGAACCAATCGCGGAAATCAAGCAAGCGATCACACCGCCGACAAGGCCGATCGCACCAGCCTCGCACAGGAACATCATGCGAATATCGCGCACATAGCAGCCAAGAGCCTTCATAATGCCGATTTCGCGCGTACGTTCCGACACCGACATAATCATGGTGTTGGCAATACCAATCGCGGCAACGAAGAACGACACCGCGCCGATGCCGCCCAAAGCCAACTGGATGCCCCGCGACTGCTTTTCGATCTCCTTACGCGTTTGCTCAAACGAGGAAGTCTGATAACCGGCGCCCTTGATTTGCGCTTCAACGTCGGCAACGTCTTTGATGTCTTGGGTGTGCACCAGTACCTGATCGTAAACGACCTTGCTCGACGTGTTGGCCTTGGTGTCCCCCGATATTTTGGCGTTCAACGTTTTCATATCGTCGATGCTCATCACAATGCCGGAAGTGAACGCATCATAGTTGTTGGCGGAGGAATCAATGACACCCACCACCGTGTATGGCATGGTAATGGTGGGACTCTCACCACTGCCGGAATCGGATGGCGCCACGGATCCGCCGCCCACCTTGCGGTAGTCGTCGGGACTTTGATAGTTGGCTCCGGTAATCAACGTGATTTTGGAGTTCAGCATATCGAAGAACGGGTCTTCGCCTTCGGATTGGGCGCAACCGTTCTCATCACAGTAATAACCGCCCGCTTCTATACGATGATTGCTCGGATCTGACGCATACTTATCGTAGAACGAATACACGAAGGATTTGCCCGCCAACACTTCGCCGGCACGCATCGGAAGACGTCCGCTGGCCAATTTATAGCCGGATTCTTCCAATTGCGTGGCGTCGACTCCCACCACGTTGACATATTGCGACACGTACCGGGAGCCAGCTCCTTGCGTGGCATCCACACTGTATGACATCGTTTTCTGAGGAAGCACTCCGGCCACACCGGCAATGCTGCGGAAATTCTGCACGGCGTCATCGTCGAGTTTCGCCTGTTCGCCGTCGGCACCGCTCACGCTGGATGACGTTGCCGTGGAATGCGAGCCTCCGCCGTCCGCATATACGGTGATGTCGTTCAGGTTGCCCATGTTTTTGAGCATCTGCTCGTTCTGTTCGTTGATGCCTTGACCAATGGAAATCATGAGCACGATCGAACAGCAGCCGACGATCACGCCAAGTACCGTAAGAATCGTACGCGATTTGCGACGCAGCAGATTCTGCGTGCATGAACGTGCAATATCCGAAAATCGCATGCTCACTCCTTGACGGAGGGCACGGAATCAATCACCTGGGTCGGCGCGTCAATGGCACCAGCCGTATTAGCCGCACCATCATCAGCACCTGCATGCGAATCGGAGGGATCCCAATCCCAATCGTCATCCTCGGCAGCCTTCTTCGCCTTCTTGCGGCGACGCACAACCACCACAACCACAATGGCGATCACGGCAACGACAGCCACGGCAACGACAATCCACACCCAAGTCGGAATGCCTTGATTTTCCTGCGGGTCAACATCCATACCGGGATCGGCGGGAGCCGGAGCCTCAGACACCGTAATCTTCACCGGCGATTCCTTGGTCTGCTGCTGGCCGTCGGCATCCTCGTACGTCACCTTCAGCTTGGCATCATATTCGCCGGCCGCATCCGCAGTGAAAGCGAATCCGATGGAACCAGAAGCGCCGGACGCCACATTGCCGATATACTGCGTGGCTTGCGTGGCGGTGATGCCGTCACCCTCGATGGACGCTTCGACATTGGATACATCCCCCTTGCCCTTGTTCACGTATTCCATGGAAATGGTGGATTCCTCGCCCGCATTGATGGCGTCTGGAAGCACGGGATCGCCCAGTTCGAAACGGTCGGGCTGCGAAACAGGTACGGAAATCTTGATATCCGAAGTGTTGGAATTGCGGGTGCCGCCATCGACATACTCGTATTTGAAGTTGATATCGATGCCCTGCGCGCCGTTCTTCGCACTCGACAGCACCTGCATGGGCACGGTCTGGGTCAGGGAATAGCCCGCCCACAGCGAATCGTAATAGAACGTGTTCGTACCGCCGGAAATGGCGAAATTCTCGCCGCCGTCAACGGTCACGACCATATTGCCGACCGCGACCTTGCCCATATTCTGGAAGGTGAAGCCAAGATCGAAATTCGTGCCGACCGCCACGGAACCGTCGCCATAGGTGAAGTTGGTGATGATGATGTTCGGCACCGGACCGGCCGGCTGCACGGTGGAGCCGCCGTTGTTGTCGTCAGTGCCATCACCGTCTTCGGCGAGCGCCGTCGGCACAATGCAGGTCAGCGCGATGGCGATGGACGCCATCAATGCGATGAGCATGTTGATGAATTTTGCGGAATGGTTGCTGTTACTCATGGAATTTCCTTCTCTTCTCTGCCGTCACGTGTTGTTCATCAGACGGTCATCGATGATGCGTCCGTCAAGTAGCGTTACGATACGGTCGGCATATTGCGCCATATTGTCATCGTGGGTGACGAGCACGATGGTTTGGTCGAGGTCGCGAGCGAACGCGCAGATCATGTTCATCATGTCGGTTTTGGTTTTGGAGTCGAGGTTGCCGGTCGGTTCGTCGGCGAATACGACTTGCGGTCTGGCTGCGAACGCTCGCGCGATGCCGACACGCTGTTGCTGTCCGCCCGACATTTGCGTCGGGTAGTGGTTCATGCGTTTGCCGAGCCCTACTCGTTTCAGCATTTTCTTGGCGATTGCCTCACGCTTGTTTTTCGGCATGCCTTGGAACATCAGCGGCATTGCCACGTTTTCCACGGCAGTCAGATTGGGAAGCAGGTTGTATGACTGGAATACGAAACCAAGATGTTTTTGCCGAAATTCCGCCAATTGCCGTTCATTCAACCGAGAAATGGGCACTCCCCCGATGCGCACGCCGCCTTTGGTCGGTTTTTCCATACCTGCTAGCTGGTTCAGCAGAGTGGATTTGCCAGAACCGGATTCGCCGTAGATACAGCAGATCTGCCCTTGCGGAATGGTGAGATTGATGCGTTCCAGCGCCACGACGGTTTCGTCGAGCACCGGATATTCCTTACGCAGATTCTTGACTTCGATGATGGGCCTGCGCGTCCCCGCCATCGACTCTTGCCCTTCATGATCTGTCATAGTCTTCGTTGCCCTCCCCCACACGGCGTCAATACGTCTGTCTCACAACCGAGTTTATACCGTTTTCCAGTTCCCTGCATCCCTTAGGGGAACACCCCGAGAAGCACAGACCCCGTCTCACATCCTCCTAAAGCAACCCTAACTAGGGTGGTTTTCTCGTTTCGTGCCAAAAACACTTCGTTTCGTGCCAGACGGCAAAATCCCCGAATCTCGCAAAAATAGAATGAAAACAACGAGGCAGACATTCGGATGACGTTGTCGGAAGCGTCATCCGCATATCACACAAGGGGAACCATCATGCGTCGTCGTTTTACTCAAACCGAGGTGTATTACCTGAACACCCTGCCCGCGGTGGAGCGAGCTTCCATGGACCGCATCACGTACTCGAAGGAATTTCAGGTGCGTTGCATGGCGCAATATCTGCGCGGCAACGGTCCTACCAGTATTTTCGCCAGCGCAGGTCTTGATCCGAAAATCATGGGAGGCAAGCGCATCGAACGCGCGATCGCCCGTTGGAAAGCCGATCCGAAAATCATGCTTGAAGCACAGACGTTGGCAAACAAATCCGATTCCAGGCAGCGCGATCTGCTGGTGATCACCCAAGCCATGACCATCAAATGGCTGGAAAAGAAAGTCATGGACCTGCAGAAACAGCTTCACCTGCTTGAATCACATGCGATGAACTGCTCACTGCCGAATTCAAACTCCAAGGAAGGTCTTGTCAGCATGGCGTGACATACGCCGAAACGTATGACATGCGTGCGCAAAACACGGTCATTGCCGACAGGCCAATCACATAGACGTGCGTTGCGGTACGGCAACGCGCCAAACAATAATCCCTCCTTTCACCGCCGCGCTCTCCGTCACATATAAGCGGCCGTCTCGAAAGGAGGGATTCTTCATGCCTCTGGAACGTCAGCGAAACATCCTCGCCCCGTATCGACACTCTGCATTTCGTGTATAAAACGCGCTGTCCTTACTCTGCATTTCGTGTAAATGCCTTAATTTTCAAGGAGTACACCATGCTCTTCAGGCGCAAGGCATATCAAACACTCATGGCTTGGAAAAGCCCGTCGAATGGCAAGCGCGCCATGCTTATTATTGAGGGAGCACGACGTGTTGGAAAAAGCACTTTGGCGCAAGAATTCGCACAACACGAATACGAAGGTCATCTTGTCATCGATGCAGAGCATCGGCACGGCTATTTTGCGACTATTTCGCAGCTTCGTCCGCGGACATCATGGCCTGGGTGATCTGGTCGCGCATCTCGTTGAAACCGCCAGGCGTCGAAGCCGGCAACACCACCGTCTTCGCATTCTGCGACGAGGCGAGATTACGCATGGTGTCGAGATACTGGTTGAACAACACCACATTGTTCACGTCGTTCACGTTCATGCCGACTGCCTGCAGACTCTTGATCTGGTCGACGATACCATTGGCGATCTCACGACGATAGTTGGCCTGGCCTTCACCCTGAAGACGGGTCTTCTCAGCCTCGGCTGCCGCCTGGGTCTCGATCTGAATACGCTGGGCTTCGGCGCGCTGACGGGTGGCCTCCTTCTCGCGCTGGGCAGCGTTGATGGAATCCATGGCGTTCTTGACCTGCGGACTCGGATCGATGGCAGTGATCAGCGTCTTGACCACAGTGAAACCGAAGCGGGACATTTCGTTGCCGACGGTCTTCTGTACGTCAAAGGCCACATCGTCCTTACGGGAGAAGGCATCGTCCAAAGACAATGCAGGAATGGCGGAACGCAGCGCATCCTCCATGTAGGAACGCAGCTGACCAGCCGGATCACGCAGCTCATAGTATGCGGTGGCCACATTGCTCGGGTCAACACGGAACTGAGTGGACGCCACCACCGTGACGAACACATTGTCAAGCGTCTTGGTCTCCAACTGCACATTAAGCTGATTGACGCGCATGTTGGTTTTCATGGCGATACGGTCCACGAACGGGATTCGAATATGAATGCCGGCGAACTGCACCTTGTTGAATTTGCCGAAACGCTCAATAATATAGGCCTGCTGCTGCGGCACGATAAACAACGTGGACAGGAACAGGAACGCGACGATAAGTGCAATGACAAGGAGCGTAATAAGGAACGGCATGACATTACTCCCTTCTTTGGTTTTCTCTCGAAAGCCTGTTGATTGACGGCTTTCCGTAGGTTCTGCAACCATTGCCGAACCCAAGCAAAAACTTACCAAAGAATGCAATCACGTGCAGACAATGTCCGCGAGTTGGGCAAAGTCCATTCGGAAGCCGGACATCGACCGTCCGGAAGCCGACCCACATACGTCTACGAGCCGAACAGGAGACAATTCTCCTTGTCCGACTCGTGAGATGGCATACGCAATGTTGAATCAGATCAGGCCGAGTTCCTTGCATTTGGCTTGCAACTGCGTGGCCGAAGGCTCCACCAGCCATGAGCCATCGGCGAACCGAATCACGGGAATGTGCTGTTGTCCGCTGATCGCAATGGCCTTCTCTGCAGCACCATCCTCATGCTCGATATCATGAAGGCTGTAGGCGACCCCGAAACGGTCTAATGCTGCCTTGGCTCGATGGCAGTCGCCGCACCAGTCGGCTCCATAGAAATCAATTGCCGCATTGTCAATCATAAAATCACTCCTTACGAGGCATTAATCTCATCAAATTTAGGCGATGCCTCAAGCAACATCTTCGTATACGCATCTTTAGGGTGTCGTAACACGGAACCGACAGCTCCATATTCGACAAGATGGCCGTCTTTCATTACCGTCACCTCATCCGCAACTTCCTGAACAATGTCCAAATCTCATACTCATGCCCCGACAATCCCGGATAATGCACGGATTTTACCAGCGGATGCAGCAACAGATAGCTGGAGATCGCACGCGCGTTCTCCTGCTGGCGGTCCATGCGCAGGGCGAGCGTCTGAATACCACGACGCACCGAATCGCATTCGTTCGGCGCAAGCACGCCACCCAAACGATTCTGCGCGAAGTAGACACGTTTGCCCAACCCGTCGTCCTTGACCACCACAAGACCGGCGTTGACTTCGGAATGGCCGGCCAGATACTTGGTAGCGGAATGGATGACGATGTCGGCACCTTGGTCGAGCGGCAGCTGCAGATACGGGGTAACGAATGTGTTGTCGACAATGGAAATCGCACCATAGCGATGAGCGATTTCAGCAATCTTCGTCACATTGTTGACCTGCAGCAACGGATTGGTAAGAACTTCGAAATACACGGCCTTCGCCGGACAACCATGCGCGGGTCCCTTGGCGGAGTGCCCGGAAACAGCGGCATCAAGCGCTTCGTAGTCGGCGGGTTCACGGCTCCGGTGTTGTTATCGTTGACCGGCAGTCCGTGGACAAACTGAGTGTTGAATCTGGTCATGGTGCGCACCCCCTCGGGTTGTGGCTCATTGCCGCATGCCATTCACGCGGTCACTGGTACCCACTAAACCGCATCCTGCGTTTCAACGCGCGCCGCGCCTTATCAACGTTTGTTATAGAACGCGCGAATCGCCATAACGTTTTCTTGTAAGCGGCTATCAAACGGCGGAGATGCAAGGCATCGCACCGCAATCGCCCATCCATGCAAAAAGGCTACGTAGGAAAAATTACGCTAGCACAGCAGCCACCCGGCGCACAGCATCACGCAACTGGTCCTCGGATTTAAGCAGGCTGAATCGTACGTAATCCTTGCCCACTTTGCCAAAACACGTGCCCGGCAGCGCGGCGACGGACGCACGTTCCAACAGCATGTCGGCAAACTGTTCACCCGTCTGATCTTCAGGAGCGTGCACCCAAGCGTAGATGCCACCGTCTGAATCGAAAACATCAAGTCCGACTTCACGCAATCCACCTGCCACGATTTCGCGACGAGACGCATACCGTTCCGCAAGTTCGGCCACACAGCTCTGATCCGACAGCAGTGCCACAGTGCCCGCGTCTTGAATGCTGGACGTAACCATGGAACCCATTTGATAGTGGTACTGCTTCACATGAGACACAATGTCGTCGTTGCCCGCGATGAAACCGGCACGCCAGCCGGCCATCGCATACATTTTCGACAGCGAGCATACTTCCACCGCAACATCGAAGGCACCCGGCAGCGACAGTATGCTGATTTGCTGCGCATCGACCCCCAATCCCGCATAAGCGAAATCCTGCACGATCGCGAAATGATATTCATGAGCCAAATCGATGGCACGTTGCAGAAACCCACGCGGAGCCTGCGCACCCGTCGGATTGTTCGGATAGTTGAGCACCAGCACTTTCACACGATTCCACACTTGCGCAGGCACCGCATCCAAGTCCGGCAGGAAGCCGCGCTCTGGCAGTGACGGCAGCAGAACCTCCTCGGCACGGCTCATCACCGTCATGCAATGATACGAGGGGTAATACGGATCCGCATATGCCACAGCATCGCCCGGCGAAACAAGCACGGCGAACAGCGCCGCGAGACCATCAACCGCGCCCTCCACGGCAAAAAGCTGTGTTTTCCAATCAACCTCAACACCATACGTGTTGCGATACCACTGTTCGGCAGCCTGCAGAAAACTCGGCTTGCCATCGAACGGCGAATAACGGGCATTGGCCGGATCGTCAACCGCCTTTTTGGCCACTTCTCGAATGAAGTCAGCGGGGAACGCATCCGGATTGCCTTTGGCCAGGTCGATCACGTCGGCCCCGTCCGCAACCGCGGCAGCCACTTTGCGATCCATATCGGCGAACACATTCGGCGGAATCGACTGCGCCACCGTAGTGAACGCAACAGGAGAAACATACGAAGTCATTCATCAACCCTCCCTATCATCGTGCGACTGTATATGCGCACATTCACGCATATACGCAACCATCAGTGCGTCACCTTGCGTGCGAACCAATCGCCGATCCATTGAATGATCTGCACAATGACGATCAGAATAATAACAATCACGACGAGCACGCCGGTTTCGTAACGGTTATAGCCGTATTGAATGGCCATATCGCCGATGCCGCCAGCGCCGATCGTTCCGACCATTGCGGAATAGCCAATCAGTGAAATAATGGTGAGCACCACACCACGAATGAACGACGGCAAGGCCTGAGGGAATACCGCATCCACAATGATTTGGCGTGTGGTGGCACCAGTGGAGATGGCAGCTTCAAGCAAGCCCGGATCAACTTCGGAAAACGCGCTTTCCGCGATTCGCGCAAAGAACGGCACCGCTGCGATCGACAGGGAAATTGCGCCACCTGTCGGCGTGTAAGGATCACCCAGAATCAATTGCGCAACCGGAATAAGCACCACCATGAGAATCAGGAACGGCAGCGAACGAATCGCGTTGACGATGAAACCGACAATAACGTTCAACGCATGATTCGGCGCGAACAAACGATTTTCGGTCAAATACAGCAGCAACGCCACCAACGTGCCCAACACCACGCCGATAATCGCCGACACCACAACCATGTATGCCGTGTCGATCAACGCCTGACCGAGATTGTCTTGAAGGATTTCCAGAGTTTCTTCCATTGTTCTCACGCCTCCTGATTATCCGCAGCTTCGGCGGCCACAACCAGCTGCCCACGATCAAGTTCCCGATAGCTGAACACATGCGTTCTCAACGTATTCAACGCCTGCACCAGCGGCTCCCCCGCGCCAGAAACGAGCACAATCAGAATGCCGATGGCCTGCGAACCGAAATATTCCACATTCGCATGCAGCACGTCGATGCTCACGCCGTAATCCTGCGCGACCCGGCTGATGAGCGGTTCGAGTGCCGCATCCCCCTTGTATCGCAGTTCCACGATGGTGCCGGCCGGCAGCGACGGCACCAGCTGCGGCGGCACCGCAATGCCCAGATAGCGTTCCACCAACGCTTTGGTGGTCGGATGCTTCGGCGTGCTGAACACGTCGAAGGTGTTGCCTTGCTCCACTACCACACCGTTTTCCATAACGGCCACTCGGTCGAAAATCTGCTTCGCCACGTCAAGCTGATGCGTGATGAACACGATGGTAATGCCCAGTTCGCGGTTGATGCGTTGCAGAAGCGCCAGAATGCCTTCCGTGGTTTCCAGGTCAAGTGCGCTGGTAGCTTCATCGCACAGCAGGATTTCCGGCTTGTTGGCGAGCGCACGTGCGATGGATACACGCTGTTTTTGCCCGCCCGACAGGCTTGACGGGTAGCTGTCGATTTTGTTTTCCAAACCGACCAGTGCCAGCAGTTCGCGGATGCGTGCCGACCATTGCGCTTTCGGATATCCGCCGGCTTTCAGCGCGAATTCGATGTTCTTGCCGACCGTGACATTGGTGATCAGGTTGAATCCTTGGAAAATAAAGCCGATTTTCTTGCGCAGGTCGCGCAGCTGACCGCCTTTGAGTGCGGTGATGTCGCTGCCGTCGATCACCACATGACCGCCCGTCGGTCGTTCCAGCAGGTTGATGGTGCGCACCAACGTGGATTTGCCTGCTCCGGAGAAGCCCACGATGCCGAAGATTTCGCCTTTTTCCACGCTAATGTTCACATGTTTGACCGCTTCGACGGTTCGTCCGCCTTCATGAAAGGTCACGGACACGTCGTTGAGTTCAATAACGCTCATGGTTCGTTCCTCATTCCGTTCAAGTACGTGTTTACGTTCGTTCGATACGTTTCGTTTGATGAATCTCGTTTACATAAAGCCCGTATGAGTTTTCCAATTCATACGGGCCTTTGCATATTACCTATCGCCGCGCTGCAGCGGTCACCAAGTGGTCGGCTTGCCGAAATCCTTGAACTCGCTCTTGGCGATGGCGTCCTTGAATTTCTGACTGACGAGCAGTTTCTTGACGGCCTTGCCGAAGTCGGAATCGACGTCCTGGGTACGGACCACGAACACTTCGATCACGCCATCATCCTGCTTTTCCATGGCGAGCGCATCGGCAGGCTTCAGATCAGCAGCCCAAGAGTAGTTGCCCGGCACCAGAGCCACATCAACGGTGTCCAAGGAACGGGCCAGCTGTGCAGCATCGATCGTTTTGATTTTGAGGTTCTTCGGATTGGATGCGATATCGTTGACCGTGGCCTTGGTGGCATCGACTTCGCCCTTGAGCGTCACCAGACCCTGCTGCTGGAGCACGCCGAGAGAACGTGCCAGGTTAGAGCCATCGTTCGCGATTGCGACCGTAGCTCCGTCTTCGATGTCATCGATGGACTTGTACTTGTTGGAATAGATGCCCAGGCCAAGGGTTGGGGTCTGTCCAAGGGAGGTCAGGTCGAGATTGTTGTCGACGGTGAACTTCTTCAGATAATTGCCATGCTGGAAAAGATTCGCCTGAATGGAACCAGATGCAAGTGCCTTATTGGGCTGCACATAATCGTTGAACAGCTTGGTCTTCAGTTTGAAACCGTCATCCTTCAGCAGTGGCGCGATGACCTTGTCGACCATGTCGCCGTATGGTCCTGCGCACACGCCGACGGTGATTGTGGTGGTTTTGCCCTTCGTGGTGTTCAGGCTTTCCTTGGATGCGGATGCGCTGTTGCCGGAACCGCATGCCGCAACGGAAATAAGTGTTGCAGCGGCAAGTACTGCTGCGGCGATTCGTTTGATGCCGTCCGGCCTCTTGAAAATAGCGATGGTCATGGTTGTTTCCCTCTCTTACTTGTTTTGAAAAAATACGATTATTCCGTTACCGGCTTACTGGCTTCGACGTCGGCTTTGGCCTGTGCGACGATGTCTGGATTGTGGATGGCGAAGGCTTGTTCGGCGAGATGCACTTCGCGGGTTAGGAATTCGTGCAGCTTGCATTCGTAGCCATGCTCGCGTCCGACTTTGGCGATATAGCCGTTGATGTAGTCGACTTCCGTTGGACGTCCCTTGGTCAGGTCTTGATACATGGACGGATAGTGCAGCGGATGCGCCACGCCCGCGGTGTGCAGAATGGTTTCGACTTCCGTTTCGCGCGTGCCCAACAGTTGGTATCCGGCTGCTTCGGCCGCACTGTAGGCTTCATCGACCAGCTGTTCGGTGAGCCAACGCGCGTCGGGATGCGCATGGAATTCGCCGAAACGAATCTGGTACATGGTACACAGCGTGTTCAGCACCGAGTTGAATACGATTTTCGCCATGCACATGCCGATGAAGTTGTCCACGATGGTCGGGTTGAGCGTGGCCGTTGCGAAATCCTCGTACAGCGCCTGCTCGTGTTTGCGCACCTCGTCAGTCACATCATCCGCGTAGGCACACAGGTTCATGGCCTTGGCATGTACTCCGCCGGTGAAGTTGAAATCGCCGGGGCCGTACACGTAGGCACCGATCAGTGCGGTGCCGCCGTAAATGCGGTCTGTGGAGAAGTATTCGTTGAGCTTTTCGAAGTGTCCATAGCCGTTCATGGCGGAGAACACGATCTGCTTCTCATTGAACAGATGGGCGCAGCGCTTGAGCACGCCGTCAAGCTGCATCTGCTTGAGGAACACGATCCACACGTCCGGCTGGCCGGCGTATTCCTCCGGATAGTACACGTTGATCGGCACGAGATGGCGGTCTTCACCGTCTTGCGACACGTAGGCACCGCCCTGCTCGCGGATCTTCTCGACATTCGGCTTCCATGTATCGACGAAGTCGACGTCTTTGTGCGCGAATTCCTGCAGCAGCACACCGTACTGGATGCCCATTCCGCCGGCACCGATCACTGCGTACTTCATGTTCCGCGCTCCTCTCTCGTAAAACATCTCGCTTGTTTTTCAAGCAGACAATCACAAGATATCGGAAAAACAACATGACAACATCGGCGTGGCTATATACGCTTTTTATGGAAGGCGCGAATCGTAATAATTGTTTTTTATATAGCGTTATCAGCAATCATATATTTGTATGTAAATATGATTATCTGAATATAGAAAAACCTTCCGCCTGAAGCGACGGAAGGTTCAAAATATTTAGTTTGATTAACTAGTTATCAGTCGACCACACCTTTTTCGACCACGATTTCATCAGGATCGACTTCGTCGCCATACACCGGCTTCAGTGTCTCCTCATAATCCTTGTGGAAGAAGTTTTCATCGCCAAGCTTGTCGATTTCGTCGTTGATCCAGTCAAGCAATTCCTTATTGCCCTTCTGCACTGCGGCAGCGATGGTGTCCTTATCGCCCAGTTCGGTGATACCGACCTTGAAGCCCTTGTTGGACTTGGCCCATGCGAGCACCTCGGTGTTGTCGGTGGAGAAGGCGTCGCCACGGCCGTCGAGCAGCGCGTTGTAGGCATCGGCGTACTGGTCGTACTTCTGCAGCTTGATGTCGGGGTAGTTTTTCTCGAAGAAGGTTTCGGCGGTGGTGCCCTTGGTCACGATCAGGGTCTTGCCCTTGAGCTGGTCAACGTCGGTGATTTCGGCGTTTTCCGGGGAAACGACGCCCAACGCCACCTTCATGTACGGCTTGGCGAAGTCGACCTTCTCCTTGCGCTCGTCGGTGACGGTGAAGTTGGCCAGCGTGATGTCGACCTTGTTGGAGGTGAGCACGTCGACTCGGGCGGCGGCGTCAACGGAGGTGTATTCAACGTCTACGCCAAGATCCTTGCCCAAGCGCTCGGCGAAGTAGACGTCGTAGCCGGCATAGTTGCCGTCCTTGTCGACGTAGCCGAACGGGGCCTTGTCGGAGAACACGGCGACCTTGAGCTTGCCGGACTTCTTGATCTCATCCAGAGTGCGGGCGGTGGCGCTGCTGCTGGAACTGGAATCGCTACCCGTGGAGCCTTCGTCGCTCGGAGTGGCCGCGGACGGACCGCAAGCAGCCACGGAGGCTGCCATGATCAACGCGGCCGATGCGGCCACGATGCTCTTGAATGTTTTGTTGATGATTGATGCGGTCATGGTTTCTCCTCTCTTGCAAAGATGACTGCTATCAAAATCTTGGGTTTCGCCGATTCTCGCCATTTGTCTTGATTATTCGGATTGATCGGCGGACTTGCGGTGCCGGTCGAATTCAAACGTATGCAGGAACTGCTTGGCACGTTCGGTGGTCGGATTGGTGAAGAATCGTTCGGCATCGTCGGACCGTTCCACAATGCCGCCATCTTCAAGCAGGATCACCTGGTCGGCGATGGCTCGCGCGAATTGCATTTCGTGCGTCACGATGAGCATGGTCTGGCCGGAATCGGCGAGTTCGAGCATCACGTCGAGCACTTCGCGCACCATTTCCGGATCGAGCGCGGCGGTGACTTCGTCGAACAGCAGCACTTCCGGATGCAGGATCAGCGCACGGCAGATGGCCACGCGTTGACGCTGGCCGCCGGAAAGCTCGTGCGGCCAGGAATCCTTGCGGTCGGCAAGGCCGACGCGTTCCAGAAGCCTGATCGCCTCCTGCTCGACTTCGCCCTTATCTCGCCTCTGCACCAAGGTCGGCGCCAGTGTGATGTTGCCAAGCACGGTTTTGTTGGGAAACAGGTCGTAGCTTTGGAACACCATGCCAACGCGGGTGCGTAGTTCGCTGCTGCGCTTGCTGCGTCCAGCGGACTCAGTGCCCGGCTTGCCCGTTTCGATCACTTCGCCGTTGAGCGAAATGGTGCCGCCCTGAATCGGCTCAAGGCCTGCAATGGTGCGCAACAACGTCGATTTGCCGGAACCGGAAGGCCCAACAATCACAAACACCTTGCCATGCGGCACGTCGAACGAAATATCGTTCAGCACTGGCCTGTCGGCATTGGCGTACTGCTTGACCAAATGCGCAATCCCAAGACTTGCTTGGCCTGCCTGAGTCTGCTTGCCCGCTGCGTCAGTCATGCGACCACCTCTTTTCCAGTCGGCGGGCCACGATGGACAGCGGCCAGCACACGATGAAGTACATGAAGAAAATCACCCCGTAGATCCACAAGGTTCCGGTCGGGTATTGGAAACGGTTCGCGTCGATGATCTGTTGACCCACTTTGATGACCTCGACCACGCCGAGAAGCACGGCCAACGACGTCGTTTTCACGATTCGTGTCGCCAGATTCACCGAAGCCGGCAGAAGCCTACGCAACGCTTGCGGCAGAATCACTGTGACGAACGTCTGCCAGCCACTCAACCCAAGCACATACGCGGACTCATACTGGGCTTTCGGAATCGACTCAAGCGCGCCACGCACCAAATCGCCCAATTCCGCGCCGCCCCACAGCACGAACACGAACACGCATGCGCCGGTCGCATCCAAATTCCAATTCCACGCACGGGCGAAACCGTAAAACGCGATGAACAGCAACGCCAATTGCGGCATGATGCGAATGAAATCCAAATAAATCCTGGTCAACACGCGAATGACGGGATTCTTCATCGTCATCAACCAGCCGACAACCAATCCCACCGGAACGGAAAGACCCACCGAAACACCGGCGATCCACACCGTAACCCACAGGCCCTGCAGCAGGCGCGGGAACACGCCCGGCTCGAGCAGAATCTCAGCGCCGCTCATAGTCGAACCTCCGTTCCAGCCAAGTGCCGAACAATGAAATCGGCAGCAGAATCACCAAGTACGCGACGACCAGCATCAGCAACGATTCGTACGTGCTGTAGTACATGCCGATCAGATCCTTGGCCATGTACATCACGTCGGCGAGCGCGATGGCCGACACGACGGATGATTCCTTGATCAGGAAGATCACGTTGGCCACAATGCCTGGGATGGACGTGCCGATGGCCTGCGGAATCACCACGCGGCTCAAGGTCTGCCATTGGCTCAGGCCCAGCACGTATGCGGATTCGCGCTGCACGTTCGGAATGGTTTCGAGGCCGCCACGCATCGCTTCGGCCATGTAGGAGCCGCCGAGAAAGCCGAGTCCCACGATCGCGCATTGTTCCGCGGACCAGACAACGCCAAGCTTCGGCAGACCGAAATACAGGAAATACAGTTGTACCAGCAACGGCGTGTTGCGGCTGAGTTCGATGTAGACGCGCACAATCTGCTTCAACACTGGGATGCGTGCGATTTCAATGCCCGCGCAGATGAGACCGACCACAATCGAAAGCACGATGCCGAATACGGAAATGAACAACGTCATCGCCGCACCGTTGACGAAGAACGGCGCGTAGTGCGTCACGAATGTCCAGTCGAACACACGCGCCCCCCCTCTTTCTCGCTAGGTTTTCGAATGTTCTGCGGATCGTTTGAAGCCTTCTCAGGCTGTTTCCAAGCTTTAGCCTTGAACGCGCCCCATCGTACCGCGCGATAATCACGGAACAGGCCACGTCGTTATCGGTTTTTCGTATAAGCGTTTATCAACCTTCAAGAAATGCTTCCCGGTAATCCTTGCCACAGTATTGCACGTCGGCGCTTTCCGCCGTCAGCTCATATCGAAATGTGAAGATTGGGTATGCCTTGCGAGAGAGTATGCACATGCTCATTCGACATGCAACGATGGAGGATTTGGACGCGATTGAGGCTGTGGAGGCTGCCTGCTTCCCGCCTGCGGAGGCCGCAACGAACGAGAGCCTGACCGCACGCGTCGCCACATATCCGGAACATTTCTGGCTTTTGATCAACACTGACGCCGATGACGACGCCTGCTTCCCCGCTTCCGTGGAAGATGGCACGTTGGTTGGTTTCGTCAATGGCATGACGACCAATGAGAAAGATTTGGCTGATGTCATGTATGAGGATGTTTCCATGCATGACGAGCAGGGTGATTGGCAGATGATTTTCGGCGTGGATGTGGCTCCCGTCTACCAGCATCGCGGTTGCGCCAGCTATCTGCTGCGTCGTGTGATCCTTGATTCGACGATTGCCGGACGCAAAGGCATTGTGCTGACTTGTAAGGAACGTCTTGTTGGCTTTTACTCCCGCTTGGGATTCATGGACGAAGGCATGTCGGCTTCCACACACGGCAATGTGGCTTGGCATCAGATGCGTCTGCCGTTAGCCCACACCACCGGTGAGTCCAATGATTCCAACGCCTCCGGCGACACTGATCCGGATGCGATCACCATGGAGATCCCCGTCGTGCCACTTACTGATTGACGCGCGTGTCGCAGCCCGCCCAACCAACCGCGACACGCCGACGATTTGCATTCCGCCGAGAATCCACGTAAGTTAGCACTCGCTTCGGGCGGTTGGCGCAGAGGTAGCGCACTTCCCTGACACGGAAGGGGTCACAAGTTCGAATCTTGTATCGCCCACGCGAAGCGGGTAACGAAGCCGGGAAACCGGTGGAATTATCCCACGGGTGATTGGCGCAGCGGCTAGCGCACTTCCTTCACACGGAAGGGGTCATAGGTTCGATTCCTATATCACCCACTGAATTTCCGCTTCTCACGGCGGAAGTTCTTTGCGGACATAGCTTAGTTGGTAAAGCGCAACCTTGCCAAGGTTGAGACCGCGGGTTCGAGTCCCGTTGTCCGCTCCACCAAGCCCCACCTCGTGTGGGGTTTTCTTTTTCTCACACATCTACTCCACTCGCGTTTTTTTAAAAAAAAACTGCCGACACGCGGAACTTTGCACAGTCCGGCGTCGACAGCCTATCTACATGTTTTACGCCTCTTCGCCGTGCCAGGCGTAGTCGAGGTGCATGAATTCGGGGACCTTGTACCATTTGACCGGATATCCGGCTCCGTGTGCACAGAACACCGAATCCGGCGTGTTCTCCAAGTCGGATTCCGGGTCGTACGCGGCCTGTTCAATCACCTCATCGACGTTGTGGCATGGCCGGTACCCTGCGAATACGCAACTCAAATGCCCACGCCCATGCGTGTAGGCGTTGACGTCCATCGCATAGTCACGCATTTGCGCAACCGGCGCCTCACCTTCAAGCACCATGTATTCGCCGTCACCGTCAGGCGTGTCGAACGAGCCGCTCATACGCTGAATATCGGCCATCGCATGGCCGACCATATCTTGCGGAACCTCCAACCGGAAGCCATACCATGGCTCCAGCAAACGGCAATCGCCGCGCTCCTTCGCTTCCATCAACCCCTGACGAATCGCACGATACGTGGCTTGACGGAAATCGCCGCCTTCCGTATGTTTCAAATGCGCACGGCCAACCAGCAACGTGATCTTCATATCGGTGATTGGAGAGCCGGTAAGCACGCCCACATGCTCACGCTCCTGACAATGCTGCAGAATCAGCCGCTGCCAGTTGCGGTCGAGCACATCCTCGCTGCACACGCTCGCATATGCCATGCCACTGCCGGCAGGCAACGGCTCAAGCAGCACATGCGTTTCCGCATAGTGACGCAACGGCTCAAAATGCCCCACGCCCTCGATCGGATGCGCAATCGTCTCCTTATATAGGATGCCGCCCGGACCGAACGAAACATCCAAGCCAAACCGGTCATGCATCATCTGCTGGATGACTTCCAATTGCACCGCACCCATCAATTGCAGATGCACTTCGCCAAGATGCGGCTGCCATACCACATGCAGCAACGGATCCTCATCCTCAAGCTCACGCAACGCGACCAGGCAGGCATGAATATCGCACTCCCCCGGCAGCAACGTGTACGTGAGCACCGGCTGAAGCACCGGATTTACGCCGTCAGGCTCCTTCCCAAGCCCGGCACTGGGAAATGTTCGCGTCAAGCCCGTAACGGCGCACACGGTGCCCGCAACAACCGAATCGACCGTACTGAACTTCGCGCCTGAATACACGCGCACCTGATCGGCCTTCTCATGCCACAGGCCATCATCACCGATTTTCGACTCGCCAGGATCGGAACCAACCCGCGCAGTGCCGGAAAGCATTGTTTTCGCTTTGAATTCGCCGCCCGTCACCTTAAGCCAAGTCAGTCGATTGCCTTGCGAGTCGTGCGATACTTTATATATACGCGCGCCGAATTCGCCGCCATACTCCGGCTCGCGCACATACCATTCGAATCCTGCGATGAATTCGTCGATGCCCTCCATTTTCAGCGCGGAACCGAAGAAACACGGGAACAGGGCACGTTCGGCAATCAGTTCGCGAATGGTTTCGTCCGGAATCGTCCCTTCTTCCAAATACGATTCCATGGCGGTTTCGCTTTGCATGGCGATGTCTTCCATGACATCGGCAAGCGCCTCGGTTCCGTTGTGCGATCCGGTAAAATCTACGCATCCGTCAGAGAAACGTTTCTTCAGCTGCTGCAGAAGTTTCGTTTTATCGGCTGCGGGAGCGTCCATTTTGTTGATGAAGATGAATGTGGGCACGTTATAGCGCTTCAGCAATCGCCATAACGTTTCGGTATGCCCTTGGATTCCGTCCGCGCCGGAAATGACCAGGATCGCATAGTCGAGCACGGCGAGGGTACGTTCCATTTCCGCCGAAAAATCGACGTGCCCCGGCGTATCAAGCAACGTGAGGGTGAGATCCGGCGTGGTGATGATCGCCGGTTCGGTGAAGATGGTGATGCCGCGCTGCCGTTCCATCGTATTGGTGTCAAGAAACGCGTCTCCATGATCGACGCGACCGAGCTTGCGTACGCTGCCCGTGGCATACAGCAACGCTTCCGACAGCGTGGTTTTGCCTGCGTCAACATGCGCCAGAATGCCGATGACGATTCGTTTCATGGGTTCCTCCCGCTGCCCAAGCGACAGCCGAAGCAGCCGCCTATCGATATACGAAAGCCCTTACGCCTACTGACGTAAGGGCTTGATGGTGACCCCGGGGAGACTCGAACTCCCGACCTTGAGATTAGAAGTCACATGCTCTATCCAGCTGAGCTACAGGGCCAAACTTGAATCAGTATAGCCAGTTCGCACGTTCTTGCCAACTCGAACGCGCTGAGCAGCGATCATACCGACGGCAAAACCATGGAACCAACGGCTCCCCGATCCCAAACAAGCAAGTCATCAAGACCGGGGAGCATGGGTTCACGGCTCGATAATCCAGCTCAAACCGACCAGCACGATAAGGAACAGCACATTCACCGCCGAATAGACGGCCAGATAGCGCCCCTTCTTATCGGGGTACTTACGCGTCACGTTCTTGTATCCGATCAGCGAGGCCATGGATGCGATCAGCGTACCCATGCCACCAAGGTTGGTGCCAATAATCAGTGCACGCCACTGGTCGCAGAAGCCCGACAGCAGCAACGTGGTCGGCACGTTGGAAATGAACTGGCTGGACACCACGGACACTTCCAGCGGATGCGCCCCCACCAAGGAGGCGGCCAGCTCGTAGAATTCCGGCACGCGTTTCATATTGCCGATGAAAATGAAGAACATGCAGAACGTGAGCGGCAATCCCCAGTCGATATTGCGGAACACGCGGCGATCGCAGAACAGGAACGCCACCACCACGATCACGCACATGGCCCATAGCGGAATGAAATCGCTCACAGCCAGCAAACACACGATGAACAGCGCGCAATATACGATCGTGCGCCAACCACCGTAACCTGCGCCGTAGCCGGTCACACGAATCTCATCCGGCTGCGGCTGATCGGAATTCGGAGCGAGCACATTCTGTTCGATGCCGCTGCCGTCGATAGAGGAAAATTCGGAAACAGGTTTCTTACCGAACACCACACAGACGATGACCACCAGCAATACCGCCGCAGCAACGGAATACGGTGCCATAATGCCGATCATTTCAGCGGACGGCATGCCCGTCAACGCTTTCAAATACAGGTTGTGCGCATTGCCGATCGGCGTCAACATACTGCCCACGTTCGCACCGACGGTCATCAACGTGCCGACCAGCACCGCATGCTCCTCCATGTGAGCCATGGTGAGCACCGCGATCGCGAATGGAATGAACGTGACCAGCGCCACATCATTGGTAATCAGCATGCCGGAAAAATAGGTGAGCGAAATCAGCGTGATCACCAATCCGCGAGCGGTGCTCACATGATGCAGCAACCGCGAACCGATGATGCGGAACACACCGATGCGCTGGAAACCGCACACCACCAGCATCAGGCAGATCAGCTGCGAAATGGTGCTGGCATGAATATATCCGGCATACTCCTTGTCAGGAGGCACGATAAAGCATGAAATAAGAGCAAGTATGGAAGCAACTACGAGAATAGTCTCGTTTTTCAGGATTTTGACGACCAATCGTCGCATTCATTCCTCCGTGAATCCAGTTTGCAAACCGTTTGCAGACCCGGGCGATTTACTCAAGAAACGCCGTATTCACTTTACCCGAAAAATCGCGTACCACATACCCTTGGCATACTATTTTTCCGACCATTCCAACGTTTTTCAGCCCATGCGCCTTACTGTTCCCTGACTTTGCAAACCGGCAAAACTGTTTTGCAATTGCAAAACACGCCGAAGGATACCGTGCACCAGCCAAGAATTCGTTAAGTATTCTTCCTGCGTTCACCACACGTTCGCCGGCTGTTCATACCGCACTCAGGCATGTGGCAAATTCAGGTGAACGACAAAGACGTTCGGGGGTTGACGCTCCGGCACACCAAATATTCAGGCGACGTTATTGCCGAACACCCTCGTCTGCAGATCCTTGCGCAACGTTTCCAGCTTGGTAATCTGGCCAAGCAGCTCGATTTTCTCGGCACCGTCCGGCAGTTGCGCCATGCGACGCTGGTCCGCGCCGATTTTGCGCATGATGCCCGTGTCAAGCAGTCGAATGATGAGTTCAGACGCGTATCTGCGTTCGTCGTCGGTCGGCTTGCGCAATTGCACGTTGCCTTCCTGCGATTGTTGTGACGCACGTTCCGCGTCAGTATCGCTCGGAGGAAGCGGCAATGGCATGACGGCAAGCTCGTTGATGACGGATTCCAACATCGGACCACCCGCTTTGGTGAGATTGTGCATCCACAATCCTTGCGGGGTATCAGCAGACGGCAGTCCCCCGGCCGCCGCGACCGCTTGGAATAACGTGCGGAATACGGGGGTCATGAAGCTCGACAGCGTAAGACTGGCGAACAGTGTCGGATCAACGGCAAGCGGCACTTGAATCAGGGTTGCCATGAACTGCTGTTCGCAAATGAACACGGCATCATCAATGCGATAGTAGGATTGCTCCGCCGCATCACGATGTTCCAACGCCTTCCGCGCGGAAGGATTCGCATACGGATTCGTGCCTTGTTCCATACGCGGTTCCACCGCAGCTCCGGCATTGCCTGCAAAACGACGTTTCGGAGCGTACGCATCTTCGTCCCGCACCTGCAGTTTGCGTCGTGCGTCACGCACTTCACGCTGCATGATATCCAAGTCGACGCCGATCTGGCGCACCGCCTTGCGTGAATACAAATCCAACAGGGAACGGTCACGAATCTGTGCGATCAACGGCGCCACCGCCTTGACTGCGCCCATCTGCCCAGTGGTATAAGTGGTGTCGAAACGCCCGATCGCGGTTTTGATCACGAAATCATACAGTGGTTCGGCATGATCGATCAACGCGCGAACCGCCTCATTACCTCGCTTGATACGCAAATCGCACGGGTCGAGATTGTCGTCGGCCACAGCAACGAACGCCTGCGTCGAAAAAGCGGAATCCAAGCCGAACGCATGAATCGCAGCCTTCTGACCGGCCGCATCGCCATCGAAGGTGAACACGATACGCGAACTCAACGCCTGTCCTTCAACCTTCAACGGACCAACCAGCTGTACCGCACCCAACGAATCGTCGGCGATCAGACGACGCACGATCTTGGCATGCTCGGCACCGAACGCGGTGCCGCATGTCGCGATCGCGGTATCAATGCCGGCCAAATGCATGGCCATCACATCCGTATACCCTTCGACGATCACCGCCTGACGTTTCTTCACAATCGCCGACTTCGCCATATCAATGCCATACAGCACCTGGTTTTTCCGATACAACTGCGTGTCGGGAGTATTAATGTATTTCGCGCTAATCGAATCATCCTCATACAACTTGCGAGCGCCGAAACCAAGCGTGCGTCCGGTTGAATCGCGAATCGGCCATGTTACGCGGCCACGGAAATAGTCATACACCCCATGCTGGCCTTGACGGGCCAAACCTGCGTCCAACATTTCCTGCTGTGTGAAGCCCTTGCCGGCCAAGTACCGCACCAGATTATCCCAGCCTTGCGGAGCATATCCGCAACCGAATCGTTGGCAATCGGCCTGGCTGAAATTACGGCCATCAAGCAGTTTGCGCGCGGCGAGCGCGTCTTTGGTCATCAGCTGCGAGACGAAAAACTCCTGCGCGGCCTCGTTGGCTTCCAACAGGCGGGCACGTTTCGAACCGGTATGCTCCTTCTTGGCGTTCGACTGGTCATAACGCAATTCGATATGGTATTTGTCGGCCAAAAGCTCGACGGCATCACGAAAGTCGACGTTCTCCTGATGCTCCACATAACCGAACACGTCTCCGCCAAGACCGCAGCCGAAGCAATGCCACACACCGAGCGCCGGACGCACGGAAAAGCTTGGCGTTTTCTCGTCATGAAACGGGCACAGCCCCACGTATGTGCCAGTTCCTGAAGGTTTGAGCGTAACCGTTGCAGACACAATGTCGTACAGATCGGCGGTGGCGCGAACTTTTTCGATATCTTCCTTCAGAATCATTCCTGGCATAGCTCACCACCTTAACAGCAAGCGCGGCACGTTGACCAACCGCCGAACGTACCGCGCCCACCATATTGACTTTCACGGCGTGCCTCCCATCGCACGCCTGATTCTTTATAGGAGGGTTGCGGGATCGAGTTTGGCGAGATCTTCGACCGACAGCACGTCAGAGGCATGCTCGTACAGGCGCGGGATACGGTTGCACAGGCAGGTGAAGATCTCATAGCTGATGGTTCCTGCGGCACGGCCCCAATCGTCGGCGGTCGGCTCGGCATAATCCTCTCCGCGACCCGGTCCGAACAGCTGCACGGTGTCGCCCTCATGCACGCCAAGCTTTTCCGCGGAACCGTGCAGGTCAAGCATAAACTGATCCATGCACACGCGACCGGACACACGGTAGAGGCGCGGACCCTCCGTGGTCATCACACGCACCGGGCCTCCTGGCTTGACCACATGCTTCGCGCCTTCCATATCAAAACCGGAAGCGGAACGGTGAATGCCGTCCGCATAGCCGACAGGCACGATCGCGGTGGACGTATCGGACGGAGTCAGGTACGTGCGGCCATAGGAAATGCCATGGCCCGCTTCAACATCCTTGACCGTACCAAGCTGCGCCTGCAACGTCATGGCCGGCGTCAAACCGTATGTGCCTGGCGTGCCCATGGCCGGATCAGCCTCATAACCATACAGGCCGATACCCGGGCGCGTCAGCTCAAAATGAATCTCGGAACGTGAAAGCGTGGCAGCGGTATTGGCGAGATGACGAATCTCCGGCGCAATGCCCGCCTGCTCCATACGACGGGTGAAATCCTTGAAATTCTCGATCTGCCTGTCGGTGGATGCCACGAATTCAGGAACGTCCGGAGCGTCCGCCACCGCCAAATGGCTCCACTGGCCGACGATATGCAGCACACCCTCCTTGGCGAGCGGCACCAGCTTGGCGAGCGCCGCGTCGAACGTGGCGGGCGTGAACCCGTTGCGGCCGAAACCGGAATCGACCTTCACATGCACACGTGCGGTTTTTCCAAGACGACGCGCCGCAGCCGCAACGCCGTCAATGCCCGGCAATGATCCGACGGAAATATCGATATCATTGTCGATCAGCTCGTCAAAAGGCACAGCCATGCCGTTATATACCCATGTCAGAATGTGGCAGCGGTCCGGCCCGATGCCCGCCTTGCGCAGCAGCAGCGCCTCATGTGATTGCGCCGTGCCCAGCCAGGTCGCACCTCCCGCCAGTGCCGCGAGCGCGGCCGGAATAAGACCATGCCCGTACGCGTCGGCCTTGACCACACCCATCACGGCGGTGCCGGAATTCGGGCCGCCAACCACGCTCACCAGATGACGCATGTTGTTTCGCAATGCGGCCATATCGACGATGGCCTGCGCCGGATATTGCTTTTGGGCGGCCTCATAATTGGCCTTGCCTTGTTCGGATGAGAATTGCCATTCACGGGCAGCGTTGAAAGTCATGACTCTATTGTTGCGCTCCCACGTGACGGCTTCGAAAAGACGCGCACACTTAGCGAGACGATTCACGGGGTTTTCACGGTTTTGTCCGTGCCAGGTTTTTACACTCTCCTTACATAAGGCGCGTACACCTCCCGTATATGAGGCGTTCAGCCCTTCTTTGATTTCTGGCGTTTGAGGCGTGCCAGAGTCCCGGAAATCCGTCCGGTCCAGCCCATATAAAACCATTTTTAGGGAATTAAGACCATGGATCTTTTTCGCAAAAAGTCAGTGGACCAGCTCGTATCCGAGTCGACTCCGCTGAAACGCACATTGAAAACATTTGACCTTACCATGCTGGGAATCGGCGCCATCATCGGCACCGGCATTTTCGTACTCACCGGCAAGGGCGCCCTCACCGCAGGTCCGGCATTGTGCATCTCCTTCCTTCTGGCCGCGGTCTGCTGCGGTTTCGCGGGATTGTGCTATGCGGAGTTCGCCGCGATGGCACCAGTGTCCGGTTCCGCATATTCGTACGCGTATTTGGCGTTCGGCGAGCTGATCGCGTTTGTGATCGGCTGGGATTTGATTTTGGAATACGCATTGCAGGCGGCCACCGTGTCCGCCGGATGGTCCGGATATTTCAACAAACTGTTGGAAGGTTTCGGCTTGCATCTGCCAGTTGAGCTGACCGCGGCATACGGCACCACGCCAGGCGTGACCACATACTTCAATCTGCCTGGTTTCGTGATCGTGCTCATCATCACTTGGGTGCTGTCCATCGGCATTAACCAGACGAAGAAAACCAACGATATTATGGTGATGATCAAACTGGCCATCATCGTGCTGTTCATCGTGTGCACCGTCTGGTACATCAATCCCGCCAATTGGAAGCCGTTCTCCCCGTACGGCATTTACACGTTCCAGCCGGGCTCGACGCAGCCGTACGGCATTGTTCCGGCCGCGTCGATCGTGTTCTTCAGCTTCATCGGCTTTGACGCGGTGTCCTCTTCCGCCGAGGAGACCATCAATCCGAACAAGACACTGCCGCGCGGCATTCTGATCTCGTTGGCCGTGTCGACCGTGCTGTACATCATCATGACGCTGATCATGACCGGTGTGGTGCCATACAAGGAGTTCGCGAACTTCATTGATGCTCCGGTGGCCGGCGTGATTCTCGAAACCGGTCTCAACTGGCTGGCGTTCGTTGTCAATCTTGGCGCTCTGATCGGCATGACCACGGTGATGCTGGTGCAGCTGTACGGCCAGTCCCGCATCTGCTATGCCATGAGCCGCGACGGCCTGTTCCCGAAGTTCTTCGGCGAAGTGCACCCGAAATACCGCACCCCGTTCAAAGGTACATGGTTCTTCGGTATTCTAACGGCCATCGCCGGCGGTTTCATCAACATCAACGTGCTGTTCGAATTGGTGAACATCGGTACGCTGTCGGCATTCATCATCGTGTCCGCAGGCATTCTGTGGATGCGTAAGACCCAGCCGGACGCACACCGCGGCTTCCGCGCCCCGGGCGTACCGTTCACGCCGATCTGCGCGATCATTTTCTGCTTCATCCTGATTTGCGGTTTGAATTGGGAAACCTGGGTGCGTTTCGCAATCTGGTTCGCCCTTGGTTTGATCGTGTATTTCGTGTACAGCCGCAAGCATTCCGCATTGAACGAGCCAGGACTGTTCTAAAAACCGACGATACGGTTGCTTTCGATATATCTTTCGTAAGATATATCGAAAGCAACACAATCGGATATAAAAATCCCGTTGAACATCTGAAATACGATATTCAACGGGATTTTTGCTTCTCAATATCGAAGATTATTTGCGATTATTTGTGATGAAATTTATATTGATTGATATCAATCCATATAAATCCGCAAATCTCACCATTCATGCCGTTGATAAGCGATACGCGTGGTGTCGGACGGCCTGTCAAGCAACTGAATCAAGCCGCAGCGCGCGAAACCATTCGATTCGAGCACATGCTGCATGGCCTTGTTGTTGGGATGCGTATCCGCGCGCACATTGCCGTAATGTTCGATGCACCAGTTGATGCAGTCCTTCGCCGCACCCTTGGCGAGACCCGACGAGGCGATCCGGTGGATGGTCACATACGGATCGTCATCCAGCCAGGCACCATCGATATTCACATACGTCGGGTCGATGCCCGGACACAATGCGAACTGGGCGAGCACACGTTCCTCGCCATCAACCGTATCGACCAGCAACACGGTGCGTTGCGATTCGACATCGTCACGAACCACTTCCTCACGAGGGAACTTATCACCCCACTGCGTGGGATTGCCATTGGAGGCCATCAACTTGCGGGCATGCTCATAAATCTTCAGCATGGTCGGCAAATCAGCCATAGTGGCGCGACGGAACCGCCGTTCAGAGGTAATGACGCTCTCCTCACCCATCTCGTTCACCTTTGCATCACCTTGTCTTCTTCCGAGCGTCAAAAATACCATGCCCACGGCACAGTATTCGCAATATGCCCGAAAAAAGACGTGCAATCGCACGCGAATCAGACCAGACGGCGCTCAAACGCGTCAGAGCTGATGCCCTTGGCGAGAATATCCTTGCACCATTCCTTCGCCGTGAACAGGCTATGGTCGCGGTAATTGCCGCAGCTTTCGATGGTGGTGGCAGGAACGTCATCCCATGTGGCCTCGTATGCGATGAATTCCAACGCCTCCTTCAACGCGCGAGCCACTTCTTCCGTGGAATGCTCGCCCCACGTCAGCAGGTGGAAACCGGTACGGCAGCCGAACGGGGAACAATCGATATAACCGTCGATACGTTCACGCAACAGCACCGCAATCGTATGTTCGATGGTGTGCAGGCCACCGGTCGGAATCGCATTCTCATTCGGCTGCACCAAACGCAAATCATAATTGGAAATCACATCGCCATTCGGACCGGTCTGCGTGTCGATATAACGCACATACGGAGCCTTCACCTTGGTGTGGTCGAGCTGGAAGCTTTCCACAACCGGCTTGTCTTCTGCCATCATCAATCCTTTCTTCAACAACTGTTCGTCTCTACTGTCGCCGTTTTGCCGGCATACGTCAACCTCACCGCCATACATGTTGCCGATAACGTGTTACGTATCATATAAAACGTATGATTTTGCAATAATCGATACGCTTATTCCTCAAGCTGACACGTCACCTGATTCATGCAACGAAATCGCGGATCACTTCCATGAACCGTTCGCCATACGCTTCCAATTTGAGCGCACCAACGCCATTGACTTGCGAGAATTGCTCGCCGGTGACCGGCCTGATACGCACCATGTCGCGCAGCGTTTTATCGGAAAAGACGATATACGGGGGTTTACCGAGTTCGCGGGCGATGTCAAGCCGCAACGCACGCAGTTTGGCGAACAATTCCTCGTCTCCGTCGCCCGGCACATACGATCCCATAGTCTGAGAGCCTGCGGACGGCGATTCTGCACGTTTCGCAGCGTGCTTCCGTTCGATCTTTTTGATTTCATAATGAAAATTCGGCGCGACCGTTTCCGCCGCACGTTCACCGAAGCGAACGATCGGCATGGAACCTTCCGAAATGGAAAGAAAACCATCCGTCGCCATCTGGCTGAGCACGTCACGAATCTGCGCCTCCGAAGTCGCGCTCAACATGCCGTACGTCGGCAGATCGGCAGGATGAAGATAGTTCAAATCCTGCGCTTTCGATCCTCGCAGCACTTTGACGATCTTCCCCGAACCGACCTTCTGGTTCACGTCATGCACGCAGCGGCTGATGGCCCGCGCGATATCCGTGACGTCAACGGTTTCAAACGTGTTCCCGCAGTTCGCGCATCCTCCCACGCATGTGCCGTCATCACGGACGGCCGCTCCCCCGGCCTCACCGAAATACCTGGTCATATACTCGTGCAGACAATCCGTGGTACGGCAATAACCGATCATGGCGTTGAGCAGACGCCGTTTCGACGCACGCACGACCTCCTGCTCTTCGGCGGTCAAACGCTCGTTCTCATAATCCGAATCAAGCAGCCTTCGCCTCGTAGCAATATCAGATTCGTTCCACAGCAACGTGCACCGGCTCGGCTCGCCGTCGCGCCCCGCACGACCGGCCTCCTGATAGTACGCTTCGATCGATTCCGGCATATTATGGTGGATCACATAACGCACGTTCGACTTGTCGATGCCCATGCCGAACGCATTCGTGGCAACCACCACAGGCACACGGTCGGTTACGAAATCACGTTGTGCCCGTTCCCTCGTTTCGGCCGGCATACCGCCATGATAGGCGACTGCGACCATGCCAAGTCGCGTCGCATCCTCACCTTTCGCTGCACGCAGCTCGCACACGGCGATATTCAACGATTCGGCAAGCGACTCCACTTCCTTGCGGGTCGCGCAATACACGATGCCGGATTCGTCAGGATGATCCGCAATATATGAAGCCACCCATGAGACCTTACGTTTCCTTTCCATCCTGATCACATCGAAATACAGGTTGGCCCTGTCGAAGCCGGTGACGGTGACGGACGGATCGCGCAATCCGAGAATTCCGATAATATCGCGACGCACCCGTTCCGTCGCGGTCGCAGTGAACGCGGCAACCGTCGGACGGACCGGCAATGCCTTCAGAAAATCGCCGATACCAAGATATGACGAGCGGAAATCCTGACCCCATTGCGACACGCAATGCGCTTCGTCAACGGCGACCAGAGAAATCGGCACACGACTGGCGAACGTGCGAAAACGTTCGGTTTCCAAACGCTCCGGAGCCACATACAGCAATCTGATCCGTCCCGACAACGCCTGTGCGAACATCAGATCCTGTTCGTCGGGACTTTGCGTGGTATTGATGAACGCGGCTGGAATGCCCACGTCGTTGAGTGCGTCGACCTGATCGCGCATCAACGAGATCAACGGGGAAATGACGATGGTCATGCCCGGAAGAAGCGTGGCAGGAATCTGGTAGCAGATCGACTTGCCAGCGCCGGTGGGCATGACGCCGAGCGCATCATGGCCTTGGATAATCGCATTGACTATGCCTTCTTGACCGGGACGGAAGGCGTCATATCCGAAGTAGGTGCGTAGGGCGTCACGCGCCGACGTAAACTCTGTCATACGCAGCAGTCTAGTATCAAACCGCTTCTACTCGGTGCGGAGGGCGGTGGCGGGATCCTGCTTGGAGGCGCCACGACTTGGGATGAGGCCGCCGATCAGGGTGAGCACTACGCTGAGAATCACCAGAGCGATGGCATTACCGACCGGCAGCACGGCACTGACCTCGGTGGTACCCATGAAGTGGTGCAGCACGCTGTTGATCGGGAAGTTGAGCAGCACGGTGGCACCAACGCCGATCAGACCGGCCAGCAGGCCGATAATGCCGGTTTCCGCGTTGAATACGTTCGACACATTGCGTTTGGATGCGCCCATGGCGCGCAGAATACCGATTTCCTTGGTACGTTCCAGCACGGAAATATAGGTGATAATGCCGATCATGATCGACGAGACCACCAATGACACAGCCACGAAAGCGATCAGCACATAGGTGATGACGTTGATGATGGTGGTTACCGAGTTCATCATCAGACCAACGTAGTCGGTGTAGGTGATCTTGTCTTTTTCCTTGGCGGTCTTATTGTATTCGTCGATGGCGTCGTTGATGGAATTCTTGTCTTCGAAGCTGTCGACGTAAATGTTGATGGAGCTTGGTGCGTCACGGCTGACCACGCCGAAATCAGCGAGATTGTCGTTGTAGGAGCCGGTGGACACGTACTGGTTGTAGATGGCGACCAGCGTGGCCTCGTCGGCGGTGGCGATATAGGCGTCGAATTGGTCGGCGAGCTGCTGTTCGCCCATCTGAGCCATGGCCGCGGCCTGCTGGGAGTCACCTCCGGATGCGCCTGCGGCCGCCATCATGTTCTGCGCCATCTGCGCCTTGCTGCTTACGCCGAGGGATGCGACGTAATCGCGGGCATCCTGAGCTTTGGTGGCATCGTCGGACGGCGAGAACGTCATGCCGTTGAGCACATTGTGATCTTTATCGGACCGCTGTTCGGTGACGATTTCACTGGATTCGGCACGGTCGATCAGCTCATTGGTCAGAGCACGCGTATAGCCCACACCGGAGGAAAGCGGGGTTGCGTCAGCATCCTCTACCGGCTTAACCACGCCCACGATCTTCAGATCGATGGCCTTGTCGGAGTCGATCAGCGCATTAATCTGGTCCACATCGTCGCCCACGTACGTCCAATGGCCGTTATCGCCTTTGACATACTGGTCGCAGGCCGGCAGCAGCTTCAGCGTGCGGTCGATAACGTCGGAATAGTCAATCTTCTTGGTATCGGTTTTCACATCGTCGCCGGAATTGAGCTGGTTCATCATATCGTGGTATTCACTGGCGGATTTGAGGCCTAGCTCATACACAGCGGTTAACGACAATGAATTGTTCTCGTCAAGTACGAGTACAACCTCGTTCTTGTTCTTTGGCCAGGATCCTTCAACTACCTCATAATTGTCGGAAATGACCTTGCCGACGTTCTTTTTGCCATCAGCGCTTGGCATGATCTCATGGAACGAGCTCGGTGCAGCATTCTGGTCGGTTTTACCCGTGAGCATGCTCACGCGCGTCGACGTAAAGGTGGATGAGTCGGCAGACATCAGCGAACCGTCCGCCATCTGGTCGGCCATCGATTTGGTGCCGGTTTTGCCCACCGTCACACCATCGGCGTTGACAAGCGTGCCGTCTGGATCGTGTGAGAATACGGAGAACCTCGTATCATACGAATACTGGATTCCCGCGGAACCGATATACCGATTGATGTCACTGTCCTTATTATCAAGGTATTTCTTGAACGCGCTCAGATTGTTTTCGGTAATGCTGCTGGTCATCGAAGCGGTGCCCTTGATGGCGGCATCATCCGGATAAATCGCGTCGCTCTTATGCTTCTTGCCTTGATTGTCCGCACTCTGCTGGCCGGAAGTCATCATGCTGGTCAGGTCGAAGGTCTGTTCGTCGATGCTGATCGGGTAAGCAGTCATCGTCTCGCGCTGAATATTGTCGATATAAGTGTTCACGCCTGCCGAAACGGACATGATCAATGCGATGCCGATGATGCCGATGGATCCTGCGAATGCCGTAAGGAACGCACGGCCCTTCTTGGTGCGTAAATTGTTGAAGCTCAATGCCAACGACGTGCCGAACGACATGGATACGCGGCCCATGGTCTTGTGCACGGAAGCGGTAGCCGTTTCGTTCTGGGCTGGTTCGAACGGGTCGGAGTCGGAACGAATCACACCGTCCTTGAGCTCCACAATGCGCGTGGCATACTGGTAGGCCAGTTCGGGGTTATGCGTCACCATCACCACGAGGCGGTCTTTGGCGACCTCTTTGAGCAGATCCATGATCTGCACGGAAGTGTCGGAATCAAGCGCACCGGTCGGCTCGTCGGCGAGCACGATGTCCGGATCGTTCACCAATGCGCGCGCAATGGCCACGCGCTGCATCTGACCGCCGGAAAGCTGGTTCGGCTTTTTGTTGACATGCTCGCCCAAACCCACTTGTTCAAGCGCCTTGCGCGCACGCTCTCGACGCTCCGAATGCGATACGCCCGAAATGGTTAGGGTAAGTTCCACATTCGACAGAATGGTCTGATGGGGAATGAGATTGTAGCTCTGGAACACGAAACCGATGGTGTGGTTGCGATAGGAGTCCCAATCACGGCTTTTGTATTGTTTGGTGGAAATGCCGTTGATCACCAGATCGCCGGAATCATAGTGGTCAAGTCCGCCGATGATGTTGAGCAGTGTGGTTTTGCCGGAGCCGGAAGGTCCGAGAATGGCCACGAATTCGCTGTCACGCAGGTTAAGGCTGACGTTATCCAGCGCCCGCTGCACGAAGTCGCCGGTTTTATACTGTTTGGAGATGCCTTGAATTTGCAGCATGCCGCCTCGTCTCGATAATCATGGGCGTTCGATTCCACAGAGAATGCGCTAGTAGATGAACACGAACGTTGTCGAAAGTATTATATGGCAAACCCTCGCTATAAGCAGATTCGAAATAGCATAATATACGCTTTTGGCGAATCCGATGGCGAGGATTTATGCATGTTCCGCCTTTTTGACGGATTACACAAAACCGTAACGAGGCTGCGATCTTATCTCAAACACGACGAAATGCCTGCTCCAAATCCGCGATCAAATCGTCAGCATCTTCAAGACCGACGGAAAGTCGCACGAGATTGGCGGGCACTTCCAGCGTGGTACCGGCGACGGAAGCATGGGTCATGGCGCCCGGATGCTCAATCAGGGATTCCACGCCGCCCAACGACTCGGCCAGGGTGAACACTTCCGTGGCACCAGCGAACTTCTTTGCCGCTTCGAATCCGGCTGCGATCTGCACGGAGATCATGCCTCCGAAGCCGCCATGCATCTGTCGTGCGGCAATCTCGTGGCCTGGATGGGATTCCAGTCCCGGGTACCATACGCGTTCCACTTCAGGGCGGGTTTCCAACCATTGCGCCACCTTCATGGCGTTACGACTGTGCTGCTTGACGCGCAGATCCAACGTTTTGAGGCCACGAATGTCAAGCCAGGAGTCGAACGGAGATGGCACAGCTCCGGCCGCGTTCTGCAGGAACGCCACTTCATCGCGGATTTCCCTGTCGTTGAGCACCACCGCTCCGCCGACCACGTCGGAATGGCCGCCGATGTATTTGGTGGTGGAATATACGACCACGTCGGCGCCATCCGACAACGGATGCTGCAATACCGGGGATGCGAAGGTGTTGTCCACCACCACTTTGGTGCCATGCGCATGAGCGACCGCTGACGTGGCCGCGATATCAGTGATGTTGAGCAGCGGATTCGACGGGGTTTCCACCCAAATGTACCGGTACTGCTTCTGGCTGAGCGCCACGGAAACGGACGCCGTGTCGGTGATGTCCACCACGTCAAGACCGACGCCCCACGGCACGAACACCTTGGAAAGCAAACGGTAGGTGCCACCATATACGTCATTGCCCAGCAGAATATTGTCGCCCGGCTTGAGGGTGGCACGCAACAGCACGTCGATGGCGGCCAGTCCGGAAGCGAAACTCAGCGCGTAGTTCGCGCCTTCGACCGCTGCAAGCTGTTCGTCGAAGGAATTGCGGGTCGGATTGATGGAACGGCTGTAATCATAACCGTTGCGCAGGCCGCCGACACCGTCCTGCTTGAACGTGGACGTCATATAAATAGGAGTGACCACGGCTCCGGTGGTCGGATCGGGCTCCTGACCTGCGTGAATGGCGCGGGTGGCGAGTGCAGTGGCGTTCAGGGCTTCGGTGTTGGTCGAGATGGTCATGATGGGAACTCCTTGAAAATATCGAATGGTTTGGGTTGAACGAATGATGGGCATGATCGTGAAACAGCTGATCGGTGGTCTACAGATACCGCTCCGCAAGACTTGGCTTGGACGTGCGTTCCACAACGTCGGCGAATCCGTTGGCACGCATCCAATCGTCGTTGAAGATCTTTTCCATATAGCTGCGACCGGAATCCGGCAGCAACACCACGACCAGCTGGTCTTCGTCCAAATCGTGCTCGCGTGCGTATTTAAGCGCTGCCGTAACGGCCATGCCGGACGAGCCTCCGACCAGCAGACCTTCTTCCGCAGCCAAACGGCGGGTCATTTCGAATGCTTCGGCATCGTTGACCTGCACGATTTCGTCGGGAAGTTCACGGTCGAACGCTTTCGGATAGAAATCCTCGCCCACGCCTTCGATGCTGTACTGATGCACGTCGTTCGGATTGGAATAGATGGATCCTTCCGGGTCGGCGCCGATCACTTGTACTGCGCCGTCGGAAGCTTCCTTCAGGTAGCGTCCGGTGCCGGAAATGGTGCCGCCAGTGCCGATGCCAGCCACGAAATGCGTGACCTGATGGTCGCTGGCTTCCCAGATTTCCGGACCGGTGGTGCGATAGTGGCTTTCCGGTCCGTTCGGGTTGTCGTATTGGTTCGGGCGGTATCCGCCGGGAATCGCTTTGGCGAGGCGTTCCGCCACCTGGTAGTAGGAGCGCGGATCATCCGGACCAGCATCGGTAGGGGTTACCACCACTTCTGCACCGTATGCGCGGAGTACCGCACGCTTGGCTTCGGAAACCTTGTCTGGCAGGGTGAAGATGGTGCGGTATCCGCGCTGCTGGGCCACGAGGGCAAGTCCTACGCCGGTGTTGCCGGAGGTCGGTTCCACAATCACACCGCCCGGCTTGAGTTCGCCGCTGCGTTCGGCCGCGTCGATGATGCGTTCCGCAATGCGGTCTTTGGAGGAGCCGCCAGGATTGAAATATTCGACTTTGACTGCGATGGTGGCTTTGATGCCGTCGGTCACATGGTTGAGTTTGACGAGCGGAGTGTTGCCGATGAGCTCGGAAAGGGAGTTGTGGATGGTCATGTCGTTTCCTTGCGAAGAGTGATTTCCGTTGGCTTCCGATGAATGATTTCGTTGTTTTGATTTCGAGAAGCTCGCGTTTATCACTTGCAATGATTTGAAACGGGACCTGTGATGGTGTTTTCGCTGCGGTTCATCCACATATGCCGCGTAATACCAACCGCGTAAGGCACTGGTTATGGGATGATTTCTGCGATACTCTGGTATGCAACGCAAGTTGCGTATGCCGAAAAAGAATGCCCTGTCTCAAGTTATGCTTCGATGAACCACGCGCCCCTCGGGCGGTTGGTCAGCGACAGCAACAACAAGAGAAATTGAACATGGCTCACACAATAGCACACGTAACGACATCGGCGTGTCTTACCTGTTCATATAGCGGCAAAAAAGCCTGCAATCATGCGGATTTCAACATGATCGCAGGCTTTTTGCGCAGTGTCACAAATCAGAGCGAAGCCGCGTCCAGCAATCGTTTGGTGTAATCGCTGGTCGGATGGTGCAACACGGTTTCCGTAAGTCCGCATTCCTCAACGCAACCGTCGTGCAACACCATAATGCGATCTGCGATATGCTGCACCACTCCCAAATCGTGTGACACCATAATCAGCGCCATATCAGGTTCGCCGCTACGAATCGCAGCGAACGATGCGAGAATCTGCGTTCGTGCGGCCACGTCGACGGCGCTCATCGGCTCGTCGGCAAGCAATACTTTCGGATGATCCGCAATGGCACGTGCGATGGCCACGCGTTGCGCCTGACCGCCAGAGAGGTCCACGGGGAACCGATTTTCATATGCGGCAGGGTCGAGACTCACCATGCGGAAGGCTTCCGACACGCGTTCCGCAATCCGTTCCTGCGACCAATCAGGGTGATGCAACCGCAATGGTTCGGCAACGGATCTGCCGACCCTCCAACGCGGATCCAACGAGCCGAATGGGCTTTGGAACACCAATCCGCAGCTACGCCGCAGTTCGCCGGCGACTTCGCCTTGCACAGGCTTGCCGAAATACGTAATCTCACCCGTTTCAGCGTGTTCGAGCCCCAGCAATACTCGTGTAAGGGTGGTTTTGCCGGATCCGGATCCGCCGATCACCGCAAGGCACTCCCCCGAACGTACGTCGATATCAACATCGTGCAGCACCTGACGACGCTGTTGTTTCGCACCGTAGTATTTGCTGATGCCGCGACCTTGCAGCATTGTGGTTTTTTCGTTTTCGCCCGTCACAACCGTTCTCCTTATTTGGTTTCGGCATCGATCCGCAACGACAGCGCACGTGCCGAAGTCACCAATTGCGAAGCGACTTTAGTGTGCGGCGACTGCAGGATATCGGCGGTTTGTCCTGATTCGGCAACACATCCATCAGCAAGTACATAACAGCGCGTGGTTGCATGATTGAGTACCGCGAAATCGTGGGTGATGAAGAGCATGGATGCGCCGGAATCGTCCACCAACGATGCCAGCAGATCGACGATCTGCCGTTGCGTGATCGAATCCAGCGCGGTGGTTGGCTCGTCGGCGATAATCAGGCGCGGCGACGTGACCAATGCGGCCGCGATGCCGACGCGCTGCTGTTGTCCGCCGGAAAGTTCATGCGGATATTTGTTCAGCACATCTTCCGGCAGCCCGACTTTGGCGAACATTGCTTTGACACGGTCCAACCGTTCGTCACGGGTCAGATCGTAATGCAAACGCAGTGGCAGCGCGACCTGCTGCGCCACGGTCATCACCGGATTCAATGCGGCGGAAGGATTCTGGAACACCATGCCCACATAACGGCCACGCAGATCGGCGATCGCTTGATCCGACGCTCCGACGATTTCAGTACCACCCATGTCAATACTGCCGGAAACCTGTGCGGAAAGCGGCAGCAAGCCCATGATGGATTTGGCGATCATGGATTTGCCGGAACCGGACGAACCGATCAAACCCACACGTTCACCGTCGGCGATGTCCATATCGACATCATGCACAATCGACATTCCATTGATGACGATATTGAGATTACGGATGCTGACGCTCATGCGCGTTCCTCCGATTCAACATGGGTGGCTTCACCTTGCCGCAATGCCGGATTCGTCAGCGGATCGATGGCGTCACGCAACGCATCGCCAAACAGATTCAACGCTATCACCATCAAGGTGACCACCAATCCCGGCCACACCACAGCCATCGGATAAATGCTGATGAATTTCACGGACGTGGCAAGCGAATGCCCCCAACTGGGCACTCCCGCACCGACGCCAACACCCAGATACGTCAATCCAGCCTCCGCCAAGAGCGACGTGCCCGCACTCATCGACAGCTGAACGCATAACACCGGAACCGTATTCGGCACAATATGCGTGAAAAACACGCGTAACGAACTCGCACCCGACCACAAAGCCGATTCCACATAGTCAGAACGTGCGGCGAGCATGGCCGCGGGGCGTAGAATACGCGCCAAATTCAGCCCGTATGCAAGTCCGCATGCGGCGATGATCACCGCTGCCGACGCGCCGAACGGCACGGAAAGCATCAAGGCGATCAGCACTGTCGGAATGGAAATCAACGCATCCGCCACAACCACCGACGTGGAAGCCAATGCGCTATGGCGAGACACCATGGCCGCCACCAACAGCAGGCCGATGGCCGCGGCAACCACCACGGTAAGCAGCGCGATCGCAAGATTCGTACGGGAACCGGCCATCAGCCAGCTCAACACATCAGCGCCAACACCATCCGTACCCAACATGTGAGCGCCGGACGGCGAAGCCCACGTGTTGAATCCGTCAGTATCAAGCAGCGAATATGGCGTCCATACCAGCGAAATAGCCGACACAACCAGCCATATCGCAAGCATGATCAGCGAATACTTGCCGCCAGCGGTACGCCAGATGGAGGAAATCACGGTTTTCACAGCGTTTTTCGAAGTAGTTTTCTCAGCAGACTGTTTCATCATGCAAGCACCTCCCCCGACACCAATCCGGCATCTTTCAGACGCGGATCAAGCGCACGATGCACCACATCAACCACTAATCCAAGCAAGAGGAAGAACGTAGCCAACAGGAACAATTCGCTCTGCACTGCAATCAGATCTCGATTGCCAACATCGGTGACCAGCATGGTGCCAAGCCCCGGAAGCGCGAACAGATTCTCAACCACCATTACACCGGTGACCATCTGGGCGAACGTCAAACCGATCACCGACACCAATTGCGGTGTGGCAAGACGCAAAGCGACGCGCAATACCGCCTGTTTGCGGGTCATGCCGCATGCCATGGCCATGTCAACCGCCTGAGACGAGGCCTTGTCCCCCACGGCGGCACGCGTGTAACGCATAATGGACGCGCCTGCGGTAACGCCGGTGGCGAGCGCCGGAAGTATCAAAGAAGCCAACGCCTGCAAGGGCGCGCCCCAGCCATTATCGGGAAAACCTTGAGCAGGCAGCAATCCCAACAGTCCTGAACCGCGCGAGAACAGCAGAATCAACAGCAATCCGCCCCATAATGCGGGAATGGCGCCGGCAACAATCGCAATACCGTGACAAAGCCCACGCAAGCGGGCATTACGGGTCAGCACAGCAGCGCAACCAAGCGGCAGGCCAATCGCCAATGCGATCAGCAAACTCACGATGATCAGTGGAAACGTTACCGAAGCACGAGACGCAACCTGTGCCGACACCGCTTTGCCTCCGATGGTGGACACACCAAGATCGCCATGCAGCAATCCCAGCATCCAATCGCCGTATTGCGCCACGTACGATTTGTCCAAGCCAAGTTCGGTACGAAGCGACGCGATACGTTCAGGGGCTGCGTTCGTTCCTGCGATCACCGCAGCCACATCGCCCGGCAGCATGCGCAACAGCACGAACACCAGAAGCGACAGACCGAACAGGGCCACGACGAACAGTCCCAGCCGTTTGACTACAAATCTCATAGTTGAACCACCATTGGTCTATCGCTCGATCCGTGCGTTTGCAGCGATACGCACCTATTCACCGTCATTACCCTATCCAACAATATCGCGCCAACGTGTGGCGATGCCGCAACGATACCGCTGCAAACACCGCCACACATCAGTTTTCATCACTTGTTTTCCGCCGATTTTCCATCGTTTTTCGTCGATTCACCGCGCCTTGGTGATCTGCCACAATGGCAGCACCGTCTGGCTCAGCTTGCTGGGGAATCCCTGCACGTTCTTGTGGTATGCCACCGTCACGCGATATCCGAACAGCCAGTCGGCGGGGGCATCCTCGCTTACTGCTTTCGCAGCCTGCTTCAGGTAGTTTGCACTGGATTCCTCATCGGTGGCGGCGAGCGCCTTGGCATACAGTTCTTGGGCTTGCTTGCCGTCGTAGTGGAAGTAGTAGTCGGGCGTGGTCCACTTGTAGAAGTCGTGGCTTTCGGCGTGGTCCACCAACGAAAGTTCATAGTCGCCGTTGGCGTGCACGTCTTGCAGCCATGTGGAGAATTCCACGTAGTTGATGTTGAGATCAATGCCGATTTTGGCGAGCTGGCTACGCAGTTGGTCGCCGAGTTCCGTGCCGTACGTGTTGGCGTAGGTGAGGGTGAGTTTCAGCGGATTATCGGTGGAATAGCCGGCTTCAGCCATGAGTTCCTTGGCTTTGTTCACATCGTACGGGTACAGGTCGGTCAAGTCCTCATAGCCCGGGTCCACGGATGGGATCGGCCCGCCGAGCGCATAGTCGACGTTACCGCGCGAAGCGATGATTTCCTCATGGTTGATGCCGTAACGGATTGCCTGACGCACGCGCTTGTCGGCAAGCTTGCTGTTCGCGCAGTTGAAGGCGAGCACGTATTTGTCGCTGCCGTCCGCCGCGGACACCTGATACGTGTTGGTGTCAAGCGATTTGGCGAGCGTGGCGTTCACCGGGGAAAGCACGTCGACTTCGCCGCTTTTCAGCGCGTTGACGGCTGCGTTATCGTCGGTGAGGAATTTGATGATCACGTTTTCGGTTGCGGCCTTGTGTGCGCTTCCCCAATACTTCGGGTTGGCTTTGAGCGCCATTTTGCTGGCGGAATCGAAGGATTCCACCGTGTACGGGCCCGATCCGACGGCTTCGGTTTTCGCGTTGTATTCGGCGTCCTTATCGAACACCAGGCCGGGGCGTCCGGTCAGGTACCACAGCAGGTTGGAATCGGGGGTGCTGAGCGTGAGCTTCACGGTGTCGCTATCGACCGCTTCGGCTTTTTCGAGGCTTTCGACCTGATTGGCGTTGTAATACTGCTGTTCTTTGAGCTGGTTAATGGACCAGGCCACATCTTCGGCGTCCAACGTGTCTCCGTTGGAGAAGTTCATGTTCTCGTTGAGATGGAACGTATACGTTGTGCCGTCGTTGGAAATATCCCAGCTTTTCGCCAGTCCCGGCTGCACTTTGTTGTCGGAATCGCGCGACAGCAGTCCTTCGTACACATTGCCGATCAGCACCTGTTCGATCGCCGATCCGGACTGGTGGCGAATGTCGAGACTTACGGGGGCGAGTTTCAGTCCAATGGTCACGGTGTTGGAGGTGCCATTTTCCGCGGTATCGCTGGATGCATTGTTGTTACGGAACACGACGACGCCCACAATGATGGCGACCACTGCGATCACTGCAATGATGGCGATGATCCACTTGTTGGGCCCCTTGGATTTCGGCGATTTGGCACGCGCGTTCAAAGTTGCGTCGGTGCTTGCCGAGCTTGCGGACTGATTGTTGTGTTGTTCGTTCTTCTGTTCGGTTGCGTCGGCTTCGCCGTACGCACCTGAAGATTGCGACATGATTGCTCCTGTTTGATTATGTGTTTGTTCTGGTTGACCGCCTGTACGGGTCGATCACCAAAGTCTGATTCTACAATCCGCCATGCCCGCAGGATTCATCTGACGGCAATGCCGCAATGCCGCATGCTTCAGCCGGTTCGATATATACTTGACGCAGTTTTCGTAAGTCTTGCCAACGTCAAGGGAAGGACAATATCGGCTATGGCGCATATTCTTCTCGGCGTGACCGGCAGCATCGCCGCATTCAAGGCCTGCCATCTCGCCTCCGACTGGAGCAAGCAGGGACATGAGGTTCGCGTGGCCATGACCGCGGCCGCGCAGGAGTTCGTCACCCCGTTGACGTTCAGCTCGCTCACGCATACGCAGACGCGCACGTCCATGTTCGCAGCACAGCGCAATGACGGCGATGTTGCGCATACGCCATCCGATCCGCTGCATATCAATCACGTGGATGATGCGAAATGGGCGGACATGCTCGTCATCGCTCCTGCGAGCGCCGATATCATTGCGAAAATCGCATGCGGCATTGCCGACGACCAGCTGACAAGTACCGTGCTTGCCTATAGCGAGGGACCGAAAATCCTATGCCCTGCCATGAACGTGCACATGTATGAGAATGCCGTGACGCAACGCAATCTCAATGCCTGCCGTGAACTTGGATGGACCATTGTGGAGCCGGGATCCGGTATGCTTGCCTGCCAGGATGTTGGCAAGGGGCGCATGGAGGAGCCTGCTGCGATCGAAGCTGCCGTAGCTGATCTGCTGCGTGCGAACCAGCCCGCAGAAACGTTGCCATTGCACGGATTGCATGTGCTCGTCACCGCCGGCCCCACACAGGAGCCGCTTGATCCCGTGCGCTACCTCACCAATCATTCCACTGGAAGAATGGGCTATGCGATCGCCGAGCAGGCACGCGATATGGGCGCGGATGTGACGCTGGTATCCGGCCCTGCCACATTGAGCGCTCCCCGCGGCATTGATACGGTTCATGTCACCACCGCGCAGCAAATGTTCAACGCGGTGCAAGAGCATTTCACGCAGGCCGATTTGACGATTATGGCCGCTGCCGTCGGCGATTTCCGCCCGATTGAGCAGTCTTCGGAGAAAATCAAGAAGAACGGGCGCGTCAATATCGATCTGCGGCTCACTTCGAATCCCGACATTCTCGCATGGGCAGGCGCGCATAAAACCGCCGGTCAAACCTTGTGCGGTTTCGCCATGGAAACGCAGGATCTTGAATCGAACGCAGCGAAAAAACTCACATCCAAGCATTGTTCCATGCTGGTGGCCAACAATCTCAACACTCCCGGCGCCGGATTCGCGGTGGATACGAATGTGGTGACCGTGCTGAAACCCGGCGAAACCACCGACGAACCGATCATCGAGCATTGGAACAAGATGAGCAAGCAGGAATTGGCGGAACGCATCCTCACCGAATTGGCAGCGTTGCGCAATACCGAATCCGCTGAATCGCAAGCATCGTAACCATCAACCAACATCACAGGAAATAGCGTCAATACAGCAATCGTAAGGAGAATTCGACATGCTTCTGGTCGCAGTCGACATCGGCAACACCAATGTGGTGATCGGCTTTCTCGATGACGGGCATATCGCCGGCACGTATCGCATCACCACGAAGGCGAACCACACGTCGGATGAATATGGCCTGATGATCACGCAATTCCTGCGGCTGAGCGGCTATGCGCCGGGCGATGTGGACGATGTGATCATCACGTCGGTAGTGCCGAAGGTCATGCATTCGTTCCGTGCCAGCATTGTGAAATTCCTCAATATCGATCCGATGATTGTTGGACCGGGAGTCAAAACCGGCATCAATATTCGCATGGACAATCCGCAGAATATGGGCGCGGACTGCATTGCCGACTGTGCGGGAGCCTACTACGAGTATGGCGGGCCGATTCTGGTGGCGGATTTCGGCACGGCCACCACATTCAACTATGTGACCGCCGATGCGTCGGTGATTTGCGGGCTCATCACCACCGGCATTCGCACAGGCGCGGCCGCCTTGTGGGATGCCACGGCCCAGTTGCCGGAAGTGGAGATCACGCGCCCCTCGTCGATTCTGGCGAAAAGCACCAGGCCAGCCATGCAGGCCGGCCTGTATTACAACTTCCTTGGCGGCATCGAACGTACGATCGCGCAATTCCATCGTGAAATCGACGAGGATTTCCGCGTGGTTGCGACGGGCGGATTAAGCCGCGTGTTCGCCGACGATACCGACATGATCGACATTTATGACCCTGATCTGATTTTCAAAGGCATGCTGCATATTTACGAACGCAATATTCGACAATAACTTTTCGTCAACATACAATCTCAATATATAAAAATAATGGCTGTCTTGAATTCAAAAGAAAAACAAGACAGCCATTATTATTTCTACAACTATAGCAAATAATTAACTATTTACTGAATAGTAAAGCCCTGATTGGCTCCATATTCCTTCAAATCCTTCTGCCACAGCGCAATACCGCTTTTCAATTTGAGACGATCAGCGGAATCAGTTTCCTTCAACGCGTCGCCGATGGCGGATTTGTCGGACACTTTGCCACCGGCCGCGATGATATTCAGCCTGTCCTGCTCTTTGCGCAACCGGCTCGACCATTTGTAGGCCTTGCCTACGGTAGTGCGGAAGTCGCTTCGCGCATACACTTCAAACGGCAGATACTGGTAACCGGTCGACACGTTTTCCGCGGCTTGGGAAAGCACGCGATTGTATTCCTGCCCGCCGAAATACGGGATTTCGATGCCACGCTCGTCGGTCACCGTGGTTTTGCGCAGGAATTCCCGATCAGACAACGTGATGTTATCGGCGGGGAACGCACCGCCATTCACACGGGCTTTGATGCCTTCCGCGTTATGGCATGCGTATTCAATGAAACGATATGACGCTTCGGGCTTGCGCGAACGCTGCAACACGGCCAGCGCCGAACCGCCGTTTTCCGACGTGGTATAACTGCCATCCGGCGTGGGCATCTGTGCCACACGCCACAAACCCGCGGTTCCGGGAAGGTTCGACATGAGCAGCGACGGCAGCCAAGCACCGGAGAACATGGAGGCGATCTTCCCCTCCCCTACGGCTTCCTTCCACCCATCGGACCATGTGGTCAGATTGGTGGCGACCAAACCTTCGTCGATCATTTTCTGCCAGAATTCGGTGAAGGTTCTCGTACCCTCATCGTCGGTGAGGTTGATCGTCACGTTTTTGCCGTCGTTGGAGGTGGAGAACGGACGGCCTCCGGCAAGCCAGATCATCGTGTCGTAGAAGCTGGCGTCACCCGAATCGGCTGCGATGTACACGCCGATGCTTTTCAGCTTTTTGGCCGCCTCGTAATAGTCGTCCCACGTGCGAATCTTGGAGGCATCGATGCCTACCTGCTCGAACACGCTGTCGTTGTAGAAGAACGCCATTGGACCGGAATCCATGGGAAGGCCGTACACGCGGCCGTTCAGCTGCACCGAAGCCCACGTACCGGGCGTGTAGAAATCGCCGTAGCCTTCCGTACGCCCGGTGATCGCCACCAGCTGGCCGCTTACCGCGTACTGGCGCAACGCATAGTATTCCAATTGCACCACGTCGGGAATGCCGTAACCGTCTTGAATGGCGTTGTTGAGATTGTCGTAACCGCTTGTGTTCTTCCAAATAACGTGGATGTCGGGGTTTTCCTTTTCGAAGCTGGCAATGACCTGTTTCATGCTCGGCTCCCACGACCACACGGTGATTTCGGTGCGGGAATCGACGTTGGCTCCGCAAGCGGCCGCACTGACTGCCATAATGGCCGCACAGCAGATGGCGATGAGTCGTTTCACCAGTTTCAAGCCGATTCCTTCCGTTTGATGTTCCCACACGAAAACGTACGTACAGACATACGCATTCGAGTGTACGTCAGTCACCCGAAAGCCAGCGTACAATCCTCCAATCTCTTCGATTCAGCCACGCAATCCACTGATAGCTCAAAAAAGCGTCCGCCGATTGACAATCCCTCAATCCACAGACGCTCATATTTACCGATTCCACTATGGAATCATGCAGCTACTTCACGGTGTAGCCCTGCTGAGATGCATAATCCTTGATATTCTTTTCCCAAGCCTGAACACCTTCAGCAAGGGTGACGGACTTGTCGGTATATGCACCACCGGCATCATCGCTATATACGCCACGCGCATAAACCTCGAACGGCAGGAACTTGTAGCCAGTCGAAACATTGGCCGCAGCCTTGGCGAGCTCCTCATTGAACTTCTGACCACCGAAGTATTCGTGCGCATTGCCATCGGAATCAGTCAGAGAGGTCATGTTCAGGAAGTCATCAGAAGCGAGAGTGTCGTTATCGGCAGGGAATGCGCCGCCAGCGACGCGAGTCTTGATGCCTTCGGCATTGTGGCACGCATATTCAGCGAACTTGTATGCAGCTTCGGCCTTGGCCTTGTCATCCGTCTTGACCATCGCCAGCGAAGAACCACCGTTCTCGGAATTGGTTTCAGATCCATCCGGAGTCGGCATCTGAGCAACACGCCACTTCCCCTCACCGTCAGGAGCACCGGAAAGCAAGTTGTACGGCATCCAAGCACCGGTCAGCAGCGAAGCGATAGAGCCGTCATTCAAACTCTTGTTCCAATCATCACTCCAGCCTGCGGTCTTGGTATCGATAAGATCATCATCAATCATCTTCTGCCAGAAATCAACAAAAGTCTTGACCTTGGAATCATTGCTGAGGTTGATGGTGACGGACTGTCCATCGGAACCAGTGGAGAACGGCGTCGCGCCCGCCAGCCATGTCATGGAATCGAAGAAGCCAGCATCACCAGAATCGGACGTAATGTAGGACCCTGTTGCGCGAACCTTCTTGGCAGCATCGTAGAACTCATCCCACGTCCTCACCCGAGTCGGATCGACCCCGGCCTTATCAAACACATCCTTGTTATAGAACCATGCCATCGGTCCGGAATCCATCGGCAGTGCATACACACCGCCATTAAGTTTCACAGAAGCCCACGTGCCCGGCGTATAGAAATCCGAGAACTTGTCCGCACCAAACTGACTCAGGTCTTCAATCTCTCCACGAACCTGATATTCGGGAAGTGCATAATACTCAATCTGCACCAAATCTGGCGCACCTTTACCTGCAGAAAGCGCATTGTTCAAAGCCGTGTATTCGGTCTTGTTCGTGCCGGCATTGGTCACCTTAACAGTGATGTCCGGATTGGCCTTTTCAAAATCCTTCACGGTACGCGGCAAAGTGGAATCCCAAGACCATACCGTAATTTCAGTCTTACCACCCTCTGTCACCCCCGAAGAACTCGAATTCGAGGAACTCCCGCAGGCTGCGACACTAGTCAGCATCGCAGCAGCAGCAACCAGAGCGATTGTTTTCTTGGATGCAGTGAACTTCATCGTTCTTCCTTCCTTTAAATATGGCCGACCTCCTACATCGACCAACATTATCGGCTATGAATCATTCATTGACCCTTCCGACAGTCATGAGGATAACACAAAAGTTATGTTTACGCAAACAAATAGGCAAATCGTTGATTTTACAGTATTTCTTTAGTTACCTAGCATATTTTGTTTAGCTACGCAAACACGATATGATTGCATACTAGACGTATGCATATCCGTCGAAGCTCGCGCAACGCAGACATTTCATCAGACCACTCATCGAAAGGAACGGCATGACTTCCGGAACCAGCACAATCACAGTGCAAAAAAACAGCGCAATTGCCGATATACCACCCCGCATTTTCGGATCATTTGTAGAACATCTTGGACGTTGTGTCTACGGAGGCATTTATGAGCCAAGTCACCCCACAGCCGACGAAAACGGATTCCGCCAAGACGTCATCAATCTAGTCAAAGAACTTGGTGTGACCTGCGTGCGTTACCCCGGCGGCAATTTCGTCTCTGCCTACAATTGGGAGGATGGCACAGGGCCACGGGGGCAACGCCCAATACGACGAGATCTCGCATGGCACAGCACCGAAACCAATGAAGTCGGTATCGACGATTTCTACCGATGGAGCAAGAAGACCGGTACCGAAATCATGCTTGCCGTCAATATGGGCACCCGAGGATTGAAGGCCGCACTGGAAGAGTTGGAATACGTCAACGGAGCGCCCGGCACCGAGCTTGCCGATCGCCGCGTACGTAACGGAATCACCGAACCAATGGACATCAAAATGTGGTGCATCGGCAATGAAATGGATGGCCCTTGGCAGGTGGGACATATGAGCCCTGACGAGTATGCCGCAGCCGTGGACCGAGTCGCACACGCCATGAAACTCGCGGAATCAGGCTTGGAACTCGTGGCCTGCGGCTCCTCCAGCGCCCATATGTCAACGTTTGGATCCTGGGAACGCAGCGTGCTTACCAAAGCGTACGACAATCTCGATTTCGTCTCCTGCCATGCCTACTACTACGAACGTGGGGCAAAATCGTTGCAAGATTATCTGGCAAGTTCACAAGACATGCAAACGTTCATCTCCACCGTGGCGGCATGTGCAGACGAAGCCAAAAATGCCCACACAGGCGATCATGATATAGCACTGTCATTTGATGAGTGGGGCGTCTGGTATTCCGACGTCTGGAATCAGCAGGAAGCTGAATGGAAAGCCCAATCAGGCAAGGATCTTCATCATGAGTCATGGCCGAAAGCACCGCGTCTGCTCGAAGATATCTACAATGCAGCCGATGCAGTGGTAGAAGGGTCGCTGATGATCACTCTGCTTAAGCACTGCGACCGAGTGCGTTCTGCCTCGCGCGCGCAGTTGGTCAATGTGATTGCGCCAATCATGGCCGAAAAGAACGGTCCCGCATGGCGTCAAACTGTCTTCTATCCGTTTGCCGAAGCCGCACAACACGCCCATGGCATTGCCTACAGTCCAGTCATCGACTCTCCCAACGTAGAGACTGAATCTTTCGGCTTGGTCAATGCCCTTGATTCAGTAATCACTTGGGACGAAACGAATCATTCCGGTCTTCTGCTTATGGTGAATCGCGACGCATCCGACGCACATAAGGTTACGGCTTCTCTGTCTCAACTGCCGTATTTCGACATATCCGACTTCCATATAGACAAGGCCATTATTCTGCATGACGACAATCCATATCAGCGTAATTCCGCAGACGACCCAACCGCAGTGACACCCCAAGAGCTTCATGCAACAATCGACAATGGATCAGTTCACTGCACTTTGCCAGCAATCAGTTGGGCTGCAGTGGAATTCCACGCCTAGTTTTTATTCGAATAGTATAAATTAAATGGGTGTCGGCAGATTGACAATCATCAACCTGCCGACACCCATAATGTTGCGATTATTTGCTTGCTGTCCGCTTACTGCTTAGTGACGATCACGCCGTTCGGTTTAATCGAGGCCGTTTCGCCGTCCACGTCCGCGAACGAGGAGACCACGACTTCGCCTTCCACCGGAACCCGGACCGTCTCATGCGTGCGGTTGAACGAGAACACGAACCTCGAACCGTCCGCGCCCTCACGTTCGACGTGCAGCACTCGGCCGTCGTTTCCGCCCGCTTCGGCCATGCCGAGCGAATCAAGAATTTCCGGCAGGCTCAACGCGATGCCGTCCCGCCCGAGGCGCGCGCCCACGTACACGCTGCGACCTTCGCCGAACGTGTGCGCGACGATCGCCGGAGCGCCGTCCATGCCGGTCCACGGATCGTCCTTGAACGTTTCCAGCACGGTGGCCGACTCGTCGACCGAGCCGATCACGTCGGCGATATCGTGCGCGACCGCGCCGTTCGACAACTCGAGGCGATCCGGCACGCCCGTGAAATCGTCGCCCATGGGCATGAATTCCTCCACGCGCACGCCGACCACGTCACGGATCGAGCCCGGATACCCGCCGAGCCACACGTGGTCCTTCTCGTCCGAGATGCCCGTGTAGTAGGTCACGACCAGTCGACCGCCGCCCACGACGTAATCGCGCACCCTGCGGGTCGTTTCCTCGGAAAGCAGGTATACGCTCGGCAATACGACCATCTCATAGTCATCCCAGGCGCCGCGCACCGGCACCACGTCGGCGGTCACACCCTGATCGGCCAAAGCGCGGAACCACGCCAATGGCTCGTCCACGTGATGCACGTGCTGGGTCGGCGTGGCGGTGTGTTCGGTGGCCCATTCGGACTCGTAGTCGAATACCACGGCCACACGGGACTTCGCGAGCCTCGATCCCAGAATGCCCTCGTCGGACAGTTTGTTCAGATCGGCGCCCAGCTCGCACACGTCGCGGAACACGGCGGAATCCTCGCCCGCGTGGGGCACCATCGCGGAATGGAACTTCTCCGCGCCTGCCTTGGACTGCCTCCACTGGAAGTAGCACACCGCGTCCGCACCCATGGCCACATGAGCCAAAGAGTCGCACACCAGCTGGCCGGGCTCCTTGCGGTAGTTGATCTCACGCCAGTTGACCGCGCTGGTGGAATGCTCCATCAGGAACCACGGATCCTTGCGTGCGATGCCGTCGACCAGGCTCGCGGAGAACGCGAGCTCGTCCAAGTGGGCCTCGCCCGGAATGAAGTAATGGTCGTTCGACACGAAATCGACCTCGTCGCCCCAATCGTCGTAGTCCAACACCGAACCGGACGCGGACACCATGAAGTTCGTGGTCAGGGGCAGATCCGGCGTGATCTCGGCAAGCGTGTCGCGCTCGGCGATGTAGAACGCCTTCAACGCGTCCGAGCTGAACCGCTTGAAGTCGAGCAGCTTGCCCGGGTTCATGAAGTTGCCGTCGCCGATGAAGCGCGGAGGCACGATCTCACTGAAGTCGTTCATGCGCTGTGCCCAGAACGCCGTGCCCCACGCGTCGTTCACCGCGTCGATGGTGCCGTAGCGTTCCTCGCACCACTGCTGGAACGCATGTTCGGCGTCCTCGGAATAGTCGAAACGGTTGTGGCAGCCGTACTCGTTGCTCACATGCCATGCGACCACATACGGGTTGCCCTTGTAATGCTCGGCCATCGCACGGCACAGCTTCAGCGCGTACTCGCGGAACACCGGACTGGTCGGCCTCCAATGCTGGCGGGCGCCCGGCTGGCACACGTCGCCGCGGTAGTCCTTCCACAGCACCTCGGGATGCGCCTGGGTGAGCCACATCGGCGGCGACGCGGTGGCGGACGCCAAGTCCACTGCGATACCGGCCTCGCCCAGCTTGTCGACGATGCGGTCGAGCCAGTCGAAATCGTACACGCCCTCACTCGTCTCGATCTTCGCCCACGAGAAGATGCCCACGGACACGAGGTTCACGCCAGCCTTCTTCATCAGACGAACGTCATCGTCCCACACTTCCTCGGGCCACTGGTCCGGGTTGTAGTCACCTCCGTACCAGATGCGTTCCTGCTGTCCAGCCAACGGCTGCGGCCAACGATAGGCTCTACGTTGAGTCATATCCACTCCTTTGTTTTTTTGTCAACTATCCTAACAAATTCATTCCTTGACGGCGCCTGCGGCAAGGCCGGACTGCCAGTACTTCTGCAGGCACAGGAACGCGATGACCAACGGGACGATCGTGATCAACGAACCCGTGACCACCAGGTTCTGGATCGCCTGGCCGCCAGCGGTGCTCGCCTGGTCCTTCCACTGGTTCAGGCCGATCGTCAGCGGATACCAGTTCGAATCCTTCAGCATGATCAACGGCAGGAAGTAGTTGTTCCACGTCGCCACGATCGTGAACAGGGCCGTCGTCACGATCCCCGGGGCGAGCAGCGGCAGGGATACCTGGAAGAACGTGCGGAACTCGCCGGCGCCGTCCACGCGGGCGGCTTCGAGCAGCTCGGTCGGCACGGCCTGGTCGGAGAAGATCCACATCAGGTACAGGCCGAACGTCGACACCAGGCTCGGGATGATCATGGCCCACGGGGTGTTCGTCAGGTTCAGCTTGGCGAACAGCAGGAACTGCGGCACGGCCAGGGCGATGCCCGGCACCGAGATGGCGCCGATGATCACCGCGAACACGGCCTTGCGTCCCGGGAAACGGAACTTCGCCAGGCCGTACCCGCCCATGATTGCCAACAATGTCGCGCCGCCGGCGCCCACGACCACGTACAGGATCGTGTTCAGGAACCAGCGTCCGAAGATGCCGTCCTGGTAGGTGAACACGGTCTTGATGTTGTCCCACAAAGCGAACGTGCGGCCGAAGCCCAGACCGAACGTGGACGTGAAGTCCGCCTGCGTCTTCGTGGCGTTGATCAGCAGGTACACGAACGGGAACAGGCAGTACACCGCGAACAGCGCGCACACGATGGTCAGCAGCGCGCTCCTGCGCGGGTTCGCCACGTTCGCGAAGCCGGACTTCGCAGCCCTCTTGCGCTCGGCCTTCTCGTCGCGCGCGACCCTCTTGAGGCGTTCCTTCTCGGTCTTTTTCGCGGCCTTCTCCTGGGCTTTGAGCTCCTGAGCGGTGAGCCTCTGCTCCGTGCCCGCGGCGATTGTTGCGTCACTCATTTTCGATGCTCCTTAGCGTTTCTTCCCCTATATGCGGATGGTTCGCGCCACCGGGCGTTACTTCATCTGCTCCTTCATGCTGTTGAGCTGCACCGCGTACGCGATCGCCATCGTGATCACGGCCATCGTGATCGCCAGGGCGGCGGCGTAGTTCGACTGGTTGCCCGCGAAGCTCAGGTTGTACGCGTACATGTTCGGCGTGTAGTACGTGGTGATCGCGTTGCCCGGCACCATGTTCTGCAGGATGCTCGGCTCGTTGAACAGCTGGAACGAGCCGATGATCGAGAAGATCACCGTGATCGCGAGCGAGCCCTTCAGTTCCGGCAGCTTGATGGACTTGACGATCTGCCACTCGGACGCCCCGTCGATCGAGGCGGCCTCGTACAGCGAATGCGGGATCGTGGACAGCGAGCTGTAGAAGATCAGCATGTTGTAGCCCGTGAACTCCCAGGTCACGATGTTGCCGATCGCGGCGAGCAGCACGCTTGGGCTCAGCACGTCGAGGTTCGTGCCCAGCCAGTCATTCAGCGAGCCGACCAGACCGTACTTCGCACCGTACATGAAGCCCCACACCAAAGTCGACACCACGGCCGGCACCGCGTACGGCAGGAACGTGGAGATGCGGAAGAACTTCGCGCCGTGCAGCTTCATGGAATCCAACGCCAGGGCCATCGCCGCCGACAGGAACAGCATGATTGGCACCTGGACAGCGGTGAACAGCGCGACCCTGCCGACCGAGCTCCAGAACTGCTGGTCGCGGAACAGACGAATGTAATTGCTGATTCCCACGAACTTCGTGCCGCCGATCATCTGCTTCTGGAAGAAGCTGATGTAGATCGCGTACAGGATCGGGATCACGAACACGAACACGAACACCAACGCGAACGGCCACATGAACTTCCAACCACGCCAATCCGCACGGTGACGGTTGACGCGAATCTGGTCCGCAGGCGTATGCAGCGCATCCGCCGCGACTGCTGCTTGCTGAGACATGCTTTCTTCTTTCTGTATGCTTTTTGCTCTATTGATCGCACAACCATGTGCAATTGTTAATCCGCAAAATCTTTTATTGTTTGAATTACAGGATTGCTATTTTTTTGAAATCTTTTTCTATTGTAAGATTTCGTTTTTAAAATTATTTTTGCGAAGTGAGGCAGGCGGGTCACGTCAGACGATTCCCACCTGCCGTCGATCTTCATGGTTGCGATGGTGCGTTGCGTATGTCGGATCGCATTATCGCGTTTTTCGTTGTGCCGCACGGCAGCGGCTGGGCGCCGTCAGTCCTTGCTGGTGACGGTGTAGCCCTGCTGGTTGCCGTGATCGGTGAGCGCCTTGCTGTAGTTGACGAAGGCTTCCTCCAGAGTGATGTCCTCGCTGTAGGCCTTGGAGATCTGATCGCCGAAGGTGGACTGCGCGTACGGGTTGTACGGCAGGTACTGGAAGGCGGAGACCTTGCGCTGGGCGGCTTCGGAGAGAATCTCGTTCACGTTCTGGCCGCCGAAGTAGTCGTTGACCTTCTTGTTGGCTTCAGTGTTCGGATCGGTGAAGGAGTCGGAGGAGAGGATCTTCTTCAGGCTCGGGAAGGTGCCGGTGTCGGCCATGGTCTGGGCGCCGTCGCCGTGGGTCAAGTATTCGACGAACTTGTAGGCCGCGGCCTGCTGCTTGGACTGGGAGACGACCGCGAGTGCGGAGCCGCCGTCTTCAGCGGAGACCTCGTCACCTTCGTTCCACTGCGGGAGCTGGGCCACGCGCCAGTTGCCGGCCTGGTCAGGAGCGCCGTTCATGAGGTTAACCGGCATCCATGCGCCGATGGTGAGAGTGGCGATGTCGCCTTCGTTGAGCGCACGGTTCCAGTCGTCGGACCAGTTGGCGATCTTGGTGTCGACGAGGTCTTCGTCGATGAGCTTCTGCTGGAATTCGATGCACTTCTTCATGCCGGAATCCTTGGTCATGTCAATGGTGATGTTCTCGCCATCGACCTTCCACGGCTGCGCACCGGCCTGCCATGCCTGGGCGGTGAAGGGCTGGTATTCCATGGAGGAGCCGGAATTGTTGGTCATGTAGGCGCCGATGGCCTTGACCTTCTTGGCTGCCTCGTAATAATCGTCCCAAGTCTTGATCTGGGAGCCGTCGACGCCGGCCTTCTTGAGCACGGCATCGTTGTAGAAGAAGACTTCCGGGCCGGAATCAATCGGCAGCGCATACGGCTTGCCATCATACTGTAGCTTGCTCCACGGGCCTGCGGAGAAGTCGTCTTCGAGCTTGTCGGCACCGTAGGCGGTGAGGTCAACGAGGTCGCCGGTAACCGCGAACTGGGTGACGGTCGGGTCTTCCAGCATGACCACGTCGGGGGCACCCTTGCCTGCCGCGACGGCGTTGCTCAGTGCGGTCTGGGTGTCGGATGCGGTGCCGGTGTTGTTGAATTTGACGGTGATTCCGGGATTGGCCTTTTCGAAGTCGGCGATCAGGGCCTTCATGGTGTTGCCGGTGTCCCAGCCCCAGAAAACGAGATCCGCCTTGTCTGCGTCTCCGGCGTTGGCCTTGGCGTCGTTGCCGCCGTCGCTGCCACCGCAGGCCGCGAGGCTGGCGAGGGTTGCCACTGCTGCTACCGCTGCGAGAGCCTTCTTCATGTTGCGCATGTTCTTTTCCCTTTCTGCCATCCGCTTCGCATGCTGATTGCATGTCGGTCGCATATGTTTCGGAACATCCGCCGCGGAATGCACATGCCGCGCTTTCCACTTGGTGATGTTTGTATGTTCGCGACCTGCCAAACAATACCCCCGTGGTGATGTTTGGACTGGTAGGATGGCTTTGTTTCCTTTCTGATACAACCGTGTACCATTAGCTCCGATGATACACGGTTGTATCAAGGTGTCAAGCAAACCGGTTCGATAGCCCCCCTGCAACTGTTGTGCGCTATTGAAGCGCCAACGAAATCATCGGCGTTTCGCACAAACAGAATGACATCGTTTGCACAATAATCTGCGATTGTCCGCGCATCTCAACCAAAAAATGGATCTCAAGAAAGCTACCTCACAAGAGAAAACATATAAAGAACATATACAAAGGAGGTCTGCGAATCGCAAACCTCCCAAAACAACACATACGACGAAGAGACGGACTCCGCACCGCTCGATGAGCCTACAAACTGAGGAACAGCTCGTGAATGCGGGTATCGTCGGTCAGTTCGGGGTGGAACGCCGTAGCGAGAATCTTGCCCTGACGCAAACCGACCACATTGCCGTCGACCGACGTTTCGACCGTGGCCCGCTCGCCGACCTCGGCAACGAACGGTCCGCGAATGAACACCAGAGGGAAATCCTTGAGCACCACCGACGTATCCGAAGCCTCGGAAGCCCCCTCCTCACCAGCAGCCGCGGAAATCGCAGAAGAGACAGACTCCCCCGACGCAACCACCACAGCATCCGCATCGTCGGAAGCGCCGAAATCGGCGGACGCAGCGAACGAACCAAGCTGACGTCCATACGCATTGCGGCGCACGACCGCATCCAACGCGCCAAAATAGACGTTCTCGTCGTTATCGAGACGACGAGCGAGCAAAATCATGCCCGCGCAGGTGCCGAATACCGGCTTTCCAGCGGCGATATGCGCGGCGATCGGATCGAACAAGCCGGTCGAACGCAGCAATTTGCCCTGCGTGGTGCTTTCGCCGCCAGGCAGAATCACGCGGTCGATCGAATCGTCGAAATCCTCGGCGGCACGCAGCAGTTTCCACGGCGCACCAAGCCGATCCAGCATCGCCGCATGCTCGGCGAACGCGCCTTGCACCGCAAGGATGCCGGTCACGCCATGCTGCGCGGAAGCCGCACCTTCGGCAACGTCAGTCGATTCTTCCTTCGAAATGTATTCAACGGCAACAACCATCGGATCTCCTTACCCGAACCATCGCGAATCATGCGAAACGGGCTGCGCGCGGCGCATCGAACAGACACGCCGACAGCCGCACGCAGCGTACAGCGCACGAAATTACAGCGCAATCACTCGCCGCGAGCGGCCATGATGGTTTCGATCTCGTCTTCGTTGATGCCGACCATGGCCTCGCCGAGGTTCTCGGAAAGGCGTGCGAGCAGGTCGGCGTCCTGCCAATTGGCGGTGGCCTGCACGATGGCGGCGGCACGCTTGGCCGGGTCTCCGGACTTGAAGATGCCGGAACCGACGAACACACCTTCGGCACCCAGTTCCATCATGAGCGCGGCATCGGCCGGAGTGGCCACGCCACCGGCAGCGAAGTTGACGACCGGCAGACGACCGTTGTCGTGCACATACTTGGCGAGATCGTACGGCACGGCCAGCTGCTTGGCAGCCTCATACACCTCGTCGTCGCGCAGGGAGACGAGCTCGCGGATCTGCTTGTTCATGGTGCGCATGTGGCGCACGGCCTGGATCACGTCGCCGGTGCCCGGCTCGCCCTTGGTGCGGATCATGGAAGCGCCCTCGGCGATACGGCGCAGCGCCTCGCCCAGGTTCTTCGCGCCGCACACGAACGGCACGTCGAACTGGTTCTTGTCGATGTGGTACACGTCGTCGGCGGGACTCAGCACTTCGGATTCGTCGATGTAGTCGATTTCGATGGCCTGCAGAATGCGGGCTTCGGCAACATGGCCGATACGAACCTTTGCCATGACCGGAATGGACACGGCTTCCTGAATGCCCTTGATCATGGCCGGATCGCTCATGCGGGAAACGCCGCCGGCAGCACGAATATCGGCCGGAATACGCTCGAGAGCCATCACCGCGCATGCGCCCGCGTCCTGTGCGATCTTCGCCTGCTCCGGGGTGGTGACGTCCATGATCACGCCACCCTTGAGCATCTGCGCCAGATTCTTGTTCAGTTCGTTCCTGTTGTTGGCCATCGCCAGCCTTTCGTCGAATCGTATTCCACCCTGCTGCAGAGCGGATATCTCTTGACACAGATACTAACGATTTTTCGTTACAAAATCATGTGAACTGAATATTTGCACGTCTTAAAAAGTTGCTTTTCTTAAATTCTGACTATCATTTTCATGATTGTTTCATTTTCTTACGATTTCGATTCTGCCGACGATTCCGCAATTTCATTCGCTTTTCTTGCCTGATATGCGCCATTCGCTTTCGATTCGCGCGCACGGCTCCTTTCGACCGCACTTTCGATGCACGCTATAAGAAATACGAATGACGCATGATTTTCATACGACCACATTGCGGACGGGGGTGCAGATGGATTCGCGTATTGCGCACTACATACGCAGTATGCGATCGGCGATGCGCATGGTGGAATCGCGGTGCGACACCAGCACGACGGCGCTCCCCCGCTCGGCAAGATCATTGATCGACCCGAGAATCACCGACTCGTTATAGGCGTCAAGACGGCTCGTCGGCTCGTCGAACAGCACCAAATCGGAGTCGCGAAGGAACATGCGGGCCAATCCGATGCGCTGTTTCTCACCCTCCGAAAGGCGGCCACCCAGCTCGCCGACCCGCGTATCCAAGCCGTTCGGCAGCGCATCGACCAGTTCGAGCGCGGACGCCTTGGCGAGGGCTTCGCGCAATACGGAATCGGGAATGTCGTGCGCGAGGTCCGAATCGGGGGAATCAGCGGAATCACCGCCAGCATGACTGCTGGAATTACTACAGAAATTACTGCCAGAATTACTGCCAGAATCCGAAAAATCGGCGTCATTGCAGGCAATAGCGAGATTTTCGCGAATCGTTCCGTCGAACAGATACGTCTCCTGTCCCATCATCGTCTGCACGCGCCGACGCCATCCGGCGTCAACCTGCGGCAATGGAACATCCGACAGCGAAATCGTGCCGGAATCCGGATCCCAGTAGCGCATCAGCAGTTTCAACATCGTTGATTTTCCACGCCCGGACGGGCCTTGAATACCGAGAATGCCCTGCCGTGAAACATCGAGTGAAACATGGTCGAGCACCGGTTGCGAGGCGATGCCGGCACCTTGTTCGCCGGAGGATTGCGCTTCCGCGGGGCGTGCCGGACTCATGCCAGTCGCATGCTCCGACCGCCCGTTTGGCGTGCGTTCGCCGGAAATACGGGCGCCGGATCCATAGCCGAATGTGACATCGCGCATTGTCATGCCCTGATATTCCGGGCGTTCGCTCCCCTGCTCGACCACAGCGGGAGCCTCATCCATCAACGCGAACAGGCGGCGTGCCGAAGCAAACGTTTGCGTCAGATTCGCCGGCAACGCACTCAACGCAAGCGTCGGCCCAAACGAGCTGGCGAGCAGCACGAAAGCCGCAACCAACGCTGGGGCGTTCGATCCCACGGAACCCATCCACATCAGGCCTTCCGACATATCGGCGGCAGTGGAAACCGCAGTGCACAACGTCATCGCAAGGAAAGCCGCAATCGCCGTGAACAGCATCACCAATACCGCGCCAAATCCTGCAAAATCGCCATTTTTCACGCTCAGACGCACACGTTTGACCCACAGCGAGCGCGTGCAACGCTGAATGGACGCAAGCCGGGCATCGCCTTGGCCGAAGCGGATGATTTCGCCGATGCCACGCATGTCGTCAAGCATTTCGTCATCGAGGGCGGACGACTCCTTGCGCAGTTCCGGACCGATGCCGCGCACCGCGGATGCAAAGAGTTTCGGCAGTATGACGCCGATAATGAGGTGCGCGATGATGAGCGTCGCCGCGAGGGGCGGACTGAGGGTGAGTAGCGCGAGCGCGTAGACGACGGTAGTCACGATGGCGATGACGACCGGGCTGATGGTGTGTGCGAAGAAGATTTCCAGCAGTTCCACGTCGGTGGTGACCAGTGCGATCAGGTCGCCTTTGCCTTTGCCTGCAAGCTTGGCGGGGGCGAGACGGCGCAGGGCCGCGAAGGCTTTCGCACGGAATAGCGCAAGCAGACGGAACGCCACGTTATGGTTCATGAACTGTTCGGCGTAACGCATGCCGCCGCGGATCAGCGCGCATACGGCCATGGCTGCGAGCGCCGCGGGAACGCTGAGGTTCCAGACCGGCGAGCCGACTGCAGCGAAGGCCGCCGCGATGCCGAACACCGGCAGGAAAGTGGCGGCGAGATGGCCGAGCGTGCCGCAGACGCACGCGACGATCATGTACTTGCGCTGCGGCCCAACCTCCTTCAACAGGCGCGCAATAAGGCGAGACGTGGGCATTGTCTTCGCGTCCGATTCTGTCGAATCGGACATCCGAACGCCCGTTTTCGCACCCTGTGCGTCCGTTTCTGCAGAATCGGACATTCGAGACGTAGTTTCGGCACGCTGCGTGACCGATTCGGGAGAATCGGACAACTGAGCGGTGTTTTTAGTGAGTTGGTTGTCCGTTTCTGCAGAATCGGACACTTGGAGACCCATTTCCGCACGCTGCGTGACTGATTCTGCAGAATCGGACGCTTTAAGTGCGTGGGATGCAGAGGTGGAATGGGTTGCGTTATTGCGTAGACCTATGTTTTCCACGGTTTGTTGGGCGTGGAACAGTTTGGCGTACGTTCCGTTGGCACGCATGAGTTCCGCATGCGTGCCCTGTTCCGCCACGCGCCCGTGTTCGAATACCACCACATGGTCGGCGTCGGCTGCATTCGCCATGCGGTGCGTCACCATGATCACGGTTTTGCCCCGATCCGCAAGCGCCCGAATGGTTTGCAGAATCAGGGTTTCGCTTTCCACATCGACGCTGCTGGTGGCTTCGTCGAAAATGTAGACGGCAGGCTCCCGCAGCAATGCGCGCGCAATGGCGATGCGCTGTTTTTGGCCGCCAGACAGGTTGCTTGCGCCCTGTTCGATGGCCAGGCCAAGTTCTTGCGATTGCGCACGCACGAAATCGCTGACATGCGCCGCTTCCAGCGCTTGCCACAGTTCGCTTTCGGTGGCATCCGGCTTGGCCATCAGCAGATTGTCACGCAACGTTCCTGCAAAAAGGTGGCTTTGCGCGGCGACGATGGCGATTTCTTTCGTAAGGGATTCGATGGAAAGATCGCTGATGCGATACCGTTGCGTCGAGCCGTTTTCCGCATTTCCAAGCCGCAGCTCCACACACCCTTCATATCCGGAAAGATTTCCGGAGAGCAGTTCGACGGCGGTGGATTTGCCGGATCCGGACGGACCGACGATGGCGGTCACCTGCCCGCGCCGCGCAGTGAAAGAGACGCCATGCAATGCGACGACCGAACCATCATCATCTTTCGACATGCCTGTTTTTCCAGCACCAACCACACCGGACTTTCCCCCGATTTGTCCAGTTTTTCCAGTTTCCATATCCGCCGTCACAGCCGTATCCGCAGCCACACTCACAGCCGCCGCAGCGTCCGTATTCACGTCCACATATCGGAACGACACGTCATCAAAGCACACGTCCACACCGTTATCGGAAGCGCCGAATTCCGGCATTTCCTGCATCCCATGCGCAGGAATCGGCGTATCAAGCAATGCGAAAATACGCTTGGTCGAAGTCATGCCGTTCATCGCAACATGGAAGAACGACCCCAATTGGCGCAGCGGAATGAAGAAATCCGCGGAAAGAAGCACTATCAGCAGCACGCCGGCAAGCGGCAATGCGGCACCACTCGCATACTGCCAGATCGATACGCCCACGCCGGCCGCGGCACCCCCGTATGCGACGACGTCCATGGCGGTGAGCGAGCGCAGCTGAATTTGCAGAACATTCATGGTCATTACGCGGAATTGTTCCGCTTGCTCGCCCATTTTCTTGGCGGCATGCGCATCCGCGTCAAAAGTTTTCAGCGTTTCAAGACCTTGTACATTGTCAAGAAACACAGATCCCATGTCGGTGTATTTTCCCCAATATTTTTTGAATACTCGGGCTGCGCGCATTGCGACCATGCCAACAATCAATACAATCAAAGGCGCGCATACAAGCAATGTAACAGCCGTCGGCATATTAATCGGCGCAACTATAAAAAATAATGTTACCGGTGCGAGAATCGCATAAAACAGTTGCGGTAGGAATAACTCGAAGAAGCTTTGGATTTGTTCGATGCCTTCACCGGCAGATTGCACCACGTCGGCAGTGCTGATATGTTGCGAATATGATGGTCCGATCGCAAGCATTTTATTAAAAAGCTGTTCACGTAACGCGAGTTTGACACGCTCAGCCGCTTCCGCGCCGAAATAGGCCGCTGCGCGCATCATCAGAAAACGCAGTACCGCACAGACCACGATCGCCAGTACGCATCCGACGTATGTTTCCGCACTGAATCCGCCGTAGCCAAAGCCGATGAATAGGCGGGAAATCAGGCCACTATCACCCATGGAGAACATGGGGTCGAACGCCGATTCCACCACGGCAAGTGCCGGCGAAAGCATGACCACCACCGTCACCACGAACACGACGTTGGCCAGCAGTCCGACCCATTGGCAGAGCACTTTCGCCGCAACCAACCGCCCCACGCCGGGAGCGAGGGAAAACAGCCTCTTGTCAAACATAAACACCTTCCGTCCAATGAGCGCACTCGCGTTGCCAGCTCGCCTACGGCCCAAAGCGCAATCGCCATGCATCCAACAAACGAATCGCAACAGGCCAATACGGGAAAACCGGTGCGTGGCAAACCGTTTTCAGCCTATCCAAGGCAGCTCGCAATCGTCAAGGGCGCATTGCATACAGCGAACCGTCGCAATCGAATTGCCATAATCGACCTCAAATCAGCAACGTTGAAAAGAGAAAGGCTGGATGTTCGCCGTTGAGCAGGCAGCCCTCTGACGCAAGGGGTAAATTGCGTCACTCGTGAGTGTACTCGATAAAAAACGCTCGCACCACCATTTCTTCGCATTTCGCTGGTTTTACGGTCCTTTCAGGGATATATGGGAAGCATGGCGGCTCCCCCGCAACCGTTACGTCAAGCCTTTTTTTCGAACGGATACAGCGCGACACCAAACACTTGATTTTTGACGGAATAGCACCATTTGTCAGTTCATACAAAGTTGATGAAATATTTCTTGTCGCTTCTCACAATGCAGACTTACGGCCCCGTAACTTAGAATGTGCAAGGTGCGCAAGGGGTAGGAAACGCGGACACACGGTTTGTATCGCTCCCGCACGCATCACAAGCAGAAATACGCGGAAACAACGCAAAAACCGCGAGAAAGAGAACGCTTCATGCTCACCGAGTACACCACCCCGGGCGAATCCGTTGAGGTGCGCGACGACGAATCCATCTATTCCCTGCTTACTGGACGCATAGCGCGCACTGGCGAAGATACCGTGATCGCGGAACGCAAAATCGCCCCCGGCCAATGGACGAAGGTCACTACCGGCGAATTCCACAATGCCGTGCTCGCCGCCGCAAAAGGCCTCATCGCATTCGGCATCAACAAGGGCGATGCCGTCACCATCTTCTCCACCACCCGCTACGAGTGGGGCGTGCTCGACTTCGCACTGGCCGCCATCGGCGCGGTGAACGTGCCGATCTACGACACTGATTCCGCGGCGCAGGCCGAGCGTATCCTCAACGATTCGGATGTGAAACTGGCCATCGCCGACAATCGCGAGCGCTTCGACCGTCTCGACTCCGTAATCGACCGCTGCCCGTCTCTCAAGCACATTCTGATGCTCGATTCCAACGCCATGGGCGCGTTGGAAGGCTTGGGCGTCACCGTGTCCGACGAGGAGCTGGAAGCGCGCATCGATTCGGTGCATGCAGACGATCTGGCCACCATCGTGTACACGTCCGGTTCGACGGGAGCTCCAAAGGGTGCCGAGCTTTCGCACCGCAATTTCATATCGATCACGCGCGCAGGCAGTCTGGCGTTGCATGAGATCGTTCTCGAAGATCATCCGCGACTGCTTCTCTTCCTGCCGCTCGCCCACTGTTTCGCACGGTTCATCCAGTACGCGTCGATTGCTTCCGACGACGGCGTGGTTGGTTATCTGCCAGACACAAAGACGCTGCTGCCCGATTTGCGTTCCTTCGAACCGACATATCTGCTGGGCGTACCACGAGTGTTCGAGAAGGTGTATAACGCGGCCTCCCGCAAGGCCGGCACGGGTTGGAAGGGACGCCTGTTCCTCAAGGCTGCCGAAGCCGCACGCGATTGGTCGCGCATGCAGCAGGCCGGCGAACGCCCGACCGCCAAGCAGATCGCGCAGCATCTTTCGTATGAGGCTTCCGTATACCGTACCGTGCGTAGCGCTCTCGGCCCGCGCATCCGCTACGTGGCATGCGGTGGCGCTCCTCTGGACGTGTCTCTGGCGCATTTCTTCAACGGTATCGGCCTGCCGATGATTCAGGGTTACGGTATGACGGAAACCGCTGCGCCGTTCGCCGCGACCCGCGTCACCGACAATGTGATCGGCACTGTCGGTCAACCGGCTCCGGGATCGTCTGTGCGCATTTCCGATGATGGCGAACTTCAGGTGAAGGGCCCGAACGTGTTCAGGGGCTACCACAACCTGCCTGAGAAGACGGCGGAAGCGTTCACCGAGGATGGGTGGCTGAAAACGGGTGATTTGGCGTCGATTGACGACAAGGGACGTATTACGATCACCGGCCGTAAGAAGGACATCATCATCACCGCAGGCGGCAAGAACGTTTCTCCGATTCCGATGGAGCAGGAGATTGTGAAATGTCCGATTGCGGAGCATGCGGTAGTTGTCGGCGACAATCGTCCGTTCATCGGTGCGCTGATCACGTTGGATCCGGAAGGATTGGAAGCGTGGCTGCCTTCCATTGGACTGTCTGCCGATACGCCGTTGGATCGCGTGGCTGCGACCGCCGCCGTTCACGACGAAATCCAGAAGTACGTCGACAAGGCGAACGCGACCGTTTCCCGCGCCGAATCCGTACGTAAGTTCGTAGTGCTCGATACGCAATTCACGCAGGAAAACAAGTGCCTGACCCCGTCGCTGAAAGTGGTGCGTCCTGCCGTGAATCGCGTATTCGCCGATGTCATCGATCAGCAGATCTACAACGGCAAGCGCTGAAATCCACGTAAATCATAAATCCACACAACACGAGCGTGGGGCGTGGGAGAATGTCCTCTCTCACACCCCACGCTTTTGTTCTGTCTGCACAAGTCCCGATTTCCGCCTGAAATCCGGGTTGTGCAGACAGAATCAATGGGGTTATGCAGACAAATCTGCAGGAATCACTGCTGGCCGTAGACGTTGGTGTAACGATCGTTCAGCTTCGCGATATCCTCATCCGAAATCGGAATGATCTCACCCAACTGCCTCGCCGCCCACATCGTATGAGCGACCTCCTCCGTCATCGCCGCGGCCTTCACCGCCGACTCCGCGTCCTTGCCGACCGTGAACGGACCATGGTTCTGCATCAGCACCGCAGGAGACTTCGGATACTCCCTGAGCGTCTCCACCACGTCCTCGCCGATCGCCTCCGAACCGTCCACCACGTTGCCGTCCAAGTCGCACACCACCATCGAGCTCGGCGTCAGATACTCGTAGCGCAGGCCCGACGGCTTGATCACCATCAGATCCGCGGTATGCAGACGCTGCGACACGTTGCCAGCCGTCCACACCACCAGGTTCCACTTGATCAGCTGCTCGTGCAAGGTCGCCACGACCTCACGCACCTGCTTGGCCTCAGCACGCGCCTCGGGACCATAATCAGCCAAAGTAGCCATAATTAATCACACCTTTCACAAGATTTTTCAATCAATACTGTTTTCAAATCGTTATTGAGTTATTCAGATTGAGTTTCGGCTTGAATTATTCAGGCGGCCTTGCGCAGGATCGGCTCCCGCACGATGCCAACGCGGTCGAACAGTTCGTCGAAGTAAGCCTTGGCCTTCTTCACTTCGGCGATCGGGGCCTCGGCCTTGCTCGTCCACATTTCCACGGTGTAGCTTCCGTTGCAGCTGAGACGGTTGAACAGGCGAAGCACGGCCTCGAAGTCGACGGTGCCATCACCGAACGGCACTTCCTTGAACCGGCCCGGGAAGTCAGCGGTAACCGGCTTGGCGTCCTTCAAATGCACGGCCACGATGTCATCAATGTTCGATTCGATTTCGTGCGCCACATCGTTTTCCGGCCATGCGGTGAGGTTGCCGACATCCGGGTAAGCCTGCAGGAACGGGCTGTGGATCTGGGTCTTCAGGTAGTCGACCTTGCTCAGCGAGTTCAGGAACGGATTGTCCACGGTTTCGATGGACAGCATCACCATCTTCTTGGCGGCCATTTCCACGCAGGTCTTGAGGTTCTCCATAAATACCAACAGCGTTGACTGTCATGATAATCACCCCAAAAGTGACATAGAAATCGCAATGGAAGGAAAACTGGAAGGATTGTGCGGCTTGACGAAGGCAGGACGAGACTTACGTCAAGCCGCACAAGTTAGCGATGAAATCCACGAAAGCAATAAAAGAGATACACTTTCTTGAGATTTCAAAAAAAATGTTTAGCAATCTCTGGATTGTGCAGAATATATTTCAATCTGATATATTCTGCACAATCGTGGGATTTACAGGCTTTCGAGATCCTTGCCCTTAGTTTCCCGTGCAAACAGGTAGATAATCGCACCGGCAATCAGGCAGGCTCCGAAGAAGCCGAAAGCCGTGGTGATGACGCTCAGGTCGATGTTCTGCGAAACCGCGCTGCCGCCGATTCCGGTGTGGTCAAGCTTGATAAGGATCTGTTCCGTCAGGATCTCAGCGATATCATTCCCGCTTACGAGGAAATCGCAAGCCGCCTGGAGTCCCTGCTCTAAATTCAAGCAAAAATCCTGCATTCCTGTCTGCACAACCCGAAAATCGGCCCTATTTTGAGGGTTGTGCAGACATCATATGCATGATCATCTCCCCCTAATCCGCAATCTCAGATCCAGATACACCCCCAAACCAACAAATCCCGTCTGCGCAACCCAAGAATCAGCCCCATTTCTGGAGTTATGCAGACAGAAATTACATCATCTCTACCCCCTAACACCCGATTTTAAACCTAACCTCCCCCTAAGTAAGCAGGCTATGCCTGCACAACCCAAAAATCGACCCCAATTCCCGACTTGTGCAGACAGAATCAGCATCCGCTACCGCCCCACCTCTTCGGCAGTCAGACCCAACTCATTAAGCACCGAATCGGGAACGATGCGGGCATCAGTGGCATCGTCCGACAGCAAGCCATACTCCCGTGCCCCACGCGAAGCATATCTCGACGGACACCTTGCGCAAGTTCGCGGCTGATTCCCACAGAAAAAAGACCATCAAACGGCGTTCTGTTTTCACTGGCAACCTGCGTGACCATCATTTTCATGGCGCCTGGGGTAGTAATACCGTTACGGGCGAACGCAGCATCTGCACGCACCTTGACATCGTCAGGAACGTTAATCTGAATCAAAGCCACCCCACGCCCCGCAATCTTTTTATGAATTTTATATGTAAAATCGTATTCTCTCGCGCGGAATTATGCAATTTTAAGGCGTACGGAAGGCTATTGGATCAATAACTTTCGTACGCCTTAAATCCCAATCACCCAGCGGCTTAACTTCATGCCAAATGCCGCCAAGTTCGGTCGAGAATATCCTTCCGCGTCAGTCGTGCAGAGATTCGGGGCGGGGGATCAGGAACGAGCAGGCGAAGGCGAGCAACAGCACCACGGCACCGCCAACCATGCTGGCCGTATAGCCGACGGTTGCGCCACTCGACTCGGTGAACGCATCCATGATGCCGTACAGAATCGTGTAGCTGATACCAGCGCCCAGGTTAAATGCACCCGCGTTGAAGCCCGGTAGATAGCCCGGATTGTCCTTAGGCGAAAGCACGATGCCCAAACCGTTAAGCATAATGTTGGCGCATCCTGCGTAGCTCAGACCCATCACAATCGACATGACCAACAGTCCAGCCAGGCTCGGCGATTGAGCTACAAACACACCGAACGCTGCTGCGAGCACACTTACCGCTAATCCACAGCGCAATACCTTAAGGTACCCAAACTTGGTAGCCAGCACGCCACAAATCGGACCGAACGCCAATCCAACAAGCGCATACGGAGTCAACGTCACAAACGAAGAGACGCTGGTGCTGATGCCAGCTCCCGCCTCACCGTCCTGAGCCAAAGCCGGAACCACACCGTTCATGATGGCGAAAACGCCAGTCAGGGTGAGGAACGCGGTAAGCAACAGGCCCCAAGTGCGACGCTGTTTGATGTAATGAATCGGCGCCATCGGATGCGCACTACGCTTTTCAATATTCCAGAACGCAACAAACGCAACCACTGCAACGGCAAAAAGCACGCCGATGAAAAGCCAGTTAGCTTCGGCAATACGTTGCATGGAATTGACAGCCGTAAGCGCGGTGCCAACAGCGAGAACCAAGAAGACCACGCCCGGCCAATCCATCTTTTCATTGGTGCCAGAGGTACTGTCATCAGCCACAATAGCCACCAGAACCGCGGAAATCAGACCAATCGCAGCCATAACCCAGAAAATTGGACGATATCCCCAAGTTCCTGCGATCCAACCGCCCGCAAGCGCGTCTACGCCGGCGATGCCACCATTAACGGAAGTAATCACGGCCATGAGCTTCGTATACTGCTTCTCGTCAGGTACACGAACATGCAACATGATCATGCACAACGTCACAATCGGACCAGCCGTACCCTGCAGCAAACGGCCAAGAAGCAGAATCGGCACATTAGGAGCCAACGCAGCAACACTACAGCCGGCCACCGTGGCAATCAGCATGCCAAGCAAAACCTTCTTGCGCCCCACCAAATCAGCCAAACGAGGAAGAAATAGCGAGAACAATGCCGACGAAGTAAAGAACACCGTCTGCGAAAGGCCAATCTGCGTGGCCGTGGTATTCAGCTCGTTCTGCATGGTCACCAATGCCGGCGAAAGCATGGAAGCATTGAGCTGGAACGCGAACGTTGCGGTCAGGAATGCCACCATAAGGAAGGCAACCGACTTTCCGTTTTTAGCTGGTTGCGAAGCATGGGGATTAACAGTTATTTCACTCATGTCCAAACCCCATTTCTTTGACATTCATTGTCATTTCAAACTCCTTTGTTGACTATTTCGTCTCAGTCATCATTGACGACAGAATTAAGATAAATCGATTTGGCAATGATGTCAACCTTGCTTCTCGACAGCAATAGCTATCGCTTGGGCAAATTCCGCTTCCAGATTTCAGAAAAACCCGCTTTTTTCAAACATGTCACTCCATTTACCCCAACAGCAGCACGGCGACACGCCGAAAGAATTACCGCGCAACCCCAACCAATATGGCTTGACATGGTTGCCAAACCGTTTTAGCATATTTGCTGCGATTACAGTTTCTCCGATTGCTTTAGCGGAAAGCAGTTACCTCATTGCATTCACCTCAAGAAAGCACACCATGAACAGCCACTCCCAAAACACCGACACCGCTTCCAAAACACCACTGCCACTGCTTATGGTCGCGTTTTTCCTAGCGATTTTCTCTTACCAGTTCAACGCATCCATGCTCTCTCCGGCGCTCCCATCAATGAGCGCACAGCTTGGAGCCGACTCAAATACCATCAGCACCACCCAGACGGTATTCTTTGCATCATCTGCCGCCTTCTCGCTATTTCTGCCTCGCTTGGGGGATCTCATCGGACGCAAACGCACCACACTAGGAATGCTTGCAACGGCATCCCTCGGATGCGTTATTTCAGCAACAGCACCAAACATACTTACGCTATGCCTTGGCCGCGCACTTCAAGGAGTTACCGGGCCAATCATCTCGCTATGCCTGCTCATGCTTCGTGAGCGCGTAACCGATGAAAAACGCTATGCCTCGCTCCTAGCAATTACCCTGTGTGCAAACGGTGGCATCGCCGGCCTTGACGCACTTGCAGGCGGATGGCTTGCCAACAGTTTCGGATTCCGATCCGTGTTCTGGACCATGGCCGTCACGGGGACATTAGGGTTCATCACCATACTGCTATTTGCCACTGAGAGTCTCGCAAGCAATGCCTCCCCCATGGATTGGCCAGGAATCTCCAGTCTGGTTATTGCGCTCAGCTCGCTACTACTGTCCATCAGCATGCTTCGAAACAACGAGCATAATCTCGCAATCGTAGCACTGCTTATTGTTATTTCCGCATGCAGCTTCGCAGAATTCACTCGTATCGAGCAGCATTCGAAAGCCCCTCTAGCTTCCATTGACTATTTAAAGCAGCGTTCGACATGGGGATTCCTGCTTACTGTGTTTCTTGCTTTAGTCGGCGTATTCGCAACCATGAATGGAGTAATCCCAGCGGCAGCGCAGCATCAACAGTTGCTGAGCATGAGCGCTCAGACCTCAACATTGGTCACGTTAGTGCCTTACGCTGCGGTAGGCATGGCCGTAGCCCTTATAGCAGGGCCGATTGCAGGCCGATTGGGATATTTAACCGTATTCCGGTTGGGATTGGCAGTCACCGCTCTGTCTCTTGGATTCGGCATCTACGCAATGCAGCACCTTACAATTGCTTCACTGATCGCTTTGTCTGTATCGCTTGGCATCGGCTATGTGGGATTCACGTTCATCATGATCAACGCGTTGGCAGTAGCGCTCTCCCCTGCGAACGCGCCAGGTACGCTGCCGGGGCTGAATGCAGGCGTATTCAATATCGCATCCAGCATGAGCTATCTGCTGCTTTATTCAGTGCAAACCGGAGTCGAAACATCTCATGGAATTGCTTACGGTTATGCAGCAAGTCTCGGTATTGGATTCATCGCCGTGACCTGTGCGTTTGCATGCTCGTTCATCATTCGCAAATGATTGCCATCCGCAGCGGCACTACTTTATTGGGAACGGCCAATAGATCATCGCAAAGGCGCCGTGCTTGATCGCACCACAAGCTGTGGTACATGTACACTGATTTTGCGCTCTCTTTTCGGATTGTGCACATGGTCAATCAGCATCTGTACCGCTTCCACGCCCATTTGTTTGAGCGGCTGCTTCATGGTGGTCAATCCTGGACTCATCAACCCCGAGAAGAACATGTCATCGTACCCAATAACGGAACAATGCTCCGGTACGGAATATCCCATCTCCTGAGCGGCATTGCATACAGCCAGTGCCATGAGATCATTAAATGCGAACACGGCAGTAAATTTGCTCCAATCAAGCATTCTGGCTATTTCCAGAGCTCTGCCGTAAGTGTAGTCGCCTTCAAAAATCAATGATTCGTCATATTGCAGACCATTGTCCGTCAATGCCTGCTTATACCCCTCAAGACGGCTTTTTGAGCCTTCCAAATAATGCGGTCCAGTAATGCAGGCAATACGTTCGTGCCCAAGACGAATCAAATACTCCGTAGCCACACGACCACCTTTAAGGTGGTCGCCCGCTACGACATCGCTATCTTCCGTACCGGAAAAATCCATAAGTACGTGCGGAATCCTTTTTTCCGACAGCAATCTCATATTTCGCAGCACTTCCCGCTCTTCGCCCGCAGCATTCGCCAGAATGATTCCTTCGACATTCTTGCTGTACATAAGTTCGATATACTCGGCTTCACGAGAAGACTGATTGTCGGAATCGTTGAGAAGCAAACTCCAACCAGCATCGCGGCATGCGCGCTCAACGCCTTTCGCAAAGGTGGAGTAAAAGTCGTTGGCGATGTCAGGAACGATTAAACCCATGGTGTTATTGCTGCCGTGCCGCAGATCGCTTGCAGACTGATTGCGCACATAATGCATATCTTCAGCAGTCTTAAGTACCTTTTGACGTGTCTCTTCCGATACTCTAAACGGTTTACCAGAAAGAATCAGCGACACTGTAGGCACCGAAGTGCCAGTCGCCTCGGCAATATCTTTCATGGTTACACGCATTTCAGCATCCTTTCAACGTTCTGCACCCATTGTAGGGATATGAGAAAGACGGCGTGTCGCCTAGTTGACTTTCCAACGCAAAAATGTTTACAATGTGTTTGCCAAATCGATTTATCAAACGAAGGAGTTTATTATGGCACAGAAAATCATCCTCGACTGCGACCCGGGTCACGACGACGCCGTCGCCATCATGATGGCAGCCAAGCATCCGGAAATCGAACTGCTCGGAATCACCACCGTCCGTGGCAATCAGACCCTGGAAAAAGTCACCCGTAATGCACTGAATGTGGTGCAGTACCTTGATATTGACGTTCCGGTATACAAAGGCATGAGCGTGCCAATGGTTATCGAGCCGCGCCCTGTAGAAGAACGCGTTCACGGTGATTCCGGACTCGACGGCCCGCAATTCGATGAGCTGACTCGCACCATCGAAAGCAAGCATGCCATCCAGTTCATCATCGAAACCCTGATGGCTTCCGACGGCGACATCATACTGGTGCCAACCGGTCCGCTGACCAACATCGCTATGGCCATGCGCATCGAACCGCGCATCGTGCCGAAGATCAAGCAGATCGTGCTGATGGGCGGCTGCTACCAGCTTGGCAACGTGACTCCTTCTGCTGAATTCAATATCTGGGCAGATGGAGAAGCTGCACATATTGTGTTCTCCAGCGGCGTGAAGGTAACCATGATGGGTCTTGATATCACCCGTAAGGTTCTGGCGCTGCCGTCCGTCATCGAGCGTATGTCCAAGCACGACAATCGTGCGGCCAAGCTGTTCTGCGATCTGATGACCTTCTTCAACAAGGGCCAGAAGAAGACGTTCGGCTGGGAGGGCGGTCCTCTGCACGACCCAACCACCGTGGCGTACCTTATCGACCCATCCGTCATCACGGTCAAGAGCATGCATACCGACATTGAAATCAACAGCGAGCAGAGCTATGGTCGCACCAATTGCGACTACTTCCTGCTCACCGACGAACCGAAGAACTCTGACGTCGCAATCGACGTCGATGTCGAAAAATTCTGGGACATCGTTGAAGAGTGCATCTCGCTCTACGAGTGATCGATAACCAATCAGCAACGAACGGTGAAGCTGTCATCATGACTAATCCAACCATTATCCCAGCTATACGAATCTTCGATTCCTACGCAATCGCAGTTGCCTGGCATGCCTACGCAAACCAACGGGGCTACATCGCGCAATTGCAACGATGGGGCAGAAAATGGAAGGTGACCGTCATGAAAGCAGCCTCATAAAACCATCGCAGCAAAAACAAACACTTGCCCGTCTGAACATCCACCATCTTCGCAAGTTTGACGTCGCCTTTCCTCTACGCCAAACCGTTCAGACGGGCATTACTGTATCTGCTCTGCGACTGCCGCATCCACCAATCGGCATTATCGTCCAATCACTACCGTCCGGTTATGCAGTATCTACACCGACATCTGCACAACCCGAAAATCGGCCCTATTTTGAGGGTTGTGCAGACATCATATGCATGATCATCTCCCCCTAATCCGCAATCTCAGATCCAGATACACCCCCAAACCAACAAATCCCGTCTGCGCAACCCAAGAATCAGCCCCATTTCTGGAGTTATGCAGACAGAAATTACATCATCTCTACCCCCTAACACCCGATTTTAAACCTAACCTCCCCCTAAGTAAGCAGGCTATGCCTGCACAACCCAAAAAACAGCCCCAGAATGCAGGTTGTGCAGACAGAATTCCCGCCTTGTGCAGACGAGAAGTGGAATCTCTTTCTACTGGCGTCAGAAATATTGAAATAAAAGCCGATTTCAGTGTTCAGTATACACTTTTCAGGACGAATATAGGATGACGATTGTGCAGCGACTGCACTACAAGCATACGAATATGCAGATATTCGGGGAAATACAAACGAGCGCCGGTGATCGGAATCGATCCGACCCGCCGGCGCTCATATGGCAGAGATTAGTGATGAATCCAGAATGGCTAACGACACTCCATCAGCCATTGTCAGTAAAGCGACAATCAGTGACGGTTCCGTCAGTGCATAACGCGTGCGGTAACGGTGCGACAGAAGGCGAAGGCGTACGAGGGTACGTCGAGTCTTCTGCCGTGCCGTTAACGCTCCGTTATGTCAGTGACGGTTGTTGAGGCGGTGGTACATTTCGGAGATCTCAAGGTCGCGCTCGAATTCTGCGGCCTTGGTGTTCGCGTCGATGGTGGCGAGTTCGACACCGGCGATGCGGGCGAAGTCTTCCCAAGCCTCGCGACCGACGGAAGTGGTCATGCAGGTGTGGTGGGAGGCGCCGGAACGCAGCCAGCACTCGGCGGAGGTCTTGAGGTCCGGCTGCGGCTTCCACAGGCCACGGGCGCACGGCAACTGCTTGAGCTCTCCGAGCGGCTCGACCACGTCGACCAGGTTCATGGTCAGGCGGAAACGTTCGCGCACGTCAGACATGGACACGACGACGGCGTCCTTCTTCGGGGCGACGGTGAAGACCAGGCGCACCGGATCGGCCTTGCCGCCGATGCCGAGCGGGTGGATTTCCAGCTTCGGCTTGGCGATGGTGCCGACGGACGGGGAGACTTCGAGCATGTGGGAGCCCATGATCATCTCGTTGCCCGGGGTGAAGTTGTAGGAGTAGTCTTCCATGAGGGAAGCGCCACCTTCGAGGCCGTAGCCCATCACTGCGCCGATGCGCACGAGCACTGCGGTCTTCCAGTCGCCTTCGGCGGAGAAGCCGAAGCCGTACTCGGACGGGAAGCGCTGCGGGCCAACGCCCGGCAGCTGCGGGAGGGCACCCAAGTCTTCGAAGTTGTCAACGCCGGCGGTGCAGCCATTGGCGCGCATCATGTTGACCATGGCGGCTTCTTCCTTGGCCGCGATGAACAGGGAATCGTACTTGGCGTCGAGCAGAGCCGGATCAACGTCGTACTTGGCCTTGTAGTCTTCGATGATGCTCTTGACCTGATCGTCCTTGACGGCTTCGTAGGCTGCGACGAGCTCGTTGACGGCCCAAGTGTTGATGGATGCGCCGAACACGCGCTCGGCTTCGGTCTTGTCGCCTTCGGTGACGGCCACGTTGCGCATGTTGTCGCCCCAACGCATGACCTTCATGTTGTTGGAAGCATCCCAGCCGGCGCAGGCGCGTGCCCAGGTGCCGATTTCTTCGGCAACGGCCGGATCGGTGTAGTGGCCGACCACGATCTTGCGGTTGATGCCCAGACGGGTCAGGATGTAACCGAACTCACGGTCGCCGTGTGCGGCCTGGTTCAGGTTCATGAAGTCCATGTCGATGGTTTCCCACGGGATTTCGAAGTGATGCTGCGTGTTGAGCTGCAGCAGCGGCTTGGTGAGCACTTCGAGGCCGCGGATCCACATCTTGGCCGGGGAGAAGGTGTGGCACCAGGTGATCACGCCGATGACGTTCGGGTTGGCGGAGGCTTCGACCATGAAGGCCTTGACGCCGTCGGAGGACTTCAGGGTCGGCTTAAGCACCACCTTGACCGGGATCTTGCCGGTTGCGTTGAGCGCGTCGACGATTTCGCCGGACTGCTCGGCCACCTGACGCAGCGCTTCCTCGCCGTACAGATCCTGGGATCCGACGCCGAACCAGACTTCCTTGCCTTCAAACGGGTTTTCCATTGCCATTTGATTGTTCCTTTACTTCGTTGTTTATGGAGTTTTTAATTATTTATTGCGATTGCGATCGCTGATTTGCAGCTCAGTGCTGGCCGTAGACGTTGGTGTAACGATCGTTCAGCTTCGCGATATCCTCATCCGAAATCGGAATGATCTCACCCAACTGCCTCGCCGCCCACATCGTATGAGCGACCTCCTCCGTCATCGCCGCGGCCTTCACCGCCGACTCCGCGTCCTTGCCGACCGTGAACGGACCATGGTTCTGCATCAGCACCGCAGGAGACTTCGGATACTCCCTGAGCGTCTCCACCACGTCCTCGCCGATCGCCTCCGAACCGTCCACCACGTTGCCGTCCAAGTCGCACACCACCATCGAGCTCGGCGTCAGATACTCGTAGCGCAGGCCCGACGGCTTGATCACCATCAGATCCGCGGTATGCAGACGCTGCGACACGTTGCCAGCCGTCCACACCACCAGGTTCCACTTGATCAGCTGCTCGTGCAAGGTCGCCACGACCTCGCGCACCTGCTTGACCTCGGCACGAACCTCAGGACCATAATCAGCCAAAGTAGCCATAATCATTTCCTTTCAAATTGAAATAAGTTTTTAAAATATTTATTTACTTGGTTTCCAGCGGAATGCTTTCGATTGCAACATGCTCAATCGGCAGTCCCTTGCGGAAGCGATCGAAGAATTCCTCGAATCCTGCGACATCGCCTTCATCCGGATTTTCCGTGGTCGAAGCGGCATCGGCGAACACACGAGCGTCAAGGAATTCGTCGAGCGGCTGGTCAGCATGCCACAGGTAGTCGGCAAGCACGGCCATGCCCCATGCGCCGCCTTCGGCTGCGGTGGACATCACCTTGATCGGCGTATCGAATGCGGCTGCGAGAATCTTCTGGGCGACCTTCGGGGTGGTGAAGATGCCACCGTGGCCGACGAGGGAGTCAACGGCAACGCCTTCGTCCTTGGTCATCACATCCATGCCGATCTTCACCGGGGAGAATGCGCTGAACAGCTGGGCGCGCATGAAGTTGCCGAGGCTCATGCGGGCTTCCGGACCGCGCGCGAACAGCGGTCGGCCTTCGGGCAGTTCTGCGAGGAATTCGCCGGAGCGGAACGGGTAGTTGATGAGTCCGCCGCAGTTGGAGTCAACGTCGTCTGCAATGGCCGCGCGGAACAGCGTGCCATACAGGGTGCCGGCGTCGACCGGAGTGCCGATTGCAGCTGCGAACTGTCCGAACAGACCAACCCATGCGTTGAGGTCGGAGGTGAAGTTGTTGGCGTGGCTCATGCCTGCGAGATCGCCTGCCGGAGTGGTGACGAGGTCCACTTCCGGGTGCAGGCGTTCCAGCTTGCGTTCGAGTACAACCATGGCGAAGATGGAGGTGCCGGCGGAAACGTTGCCGGTGCGCACGCGTACGGAGTTGGTGGCCACCATACCGGTGCCAGCATCGCCCTCCGGCGGAGCGAATGTGATTCCCGGCTGCAGCGTGCCTGTCGGATCGAGCAGCTTGGCGCCCTCTTCGGTCAGCGTGCCCGCAGGAGTGCCTGCAACCAGCGGTTCCGGCAGCAGGTCGGCAAGCTTCCACGGCTGGGCTGCGACTTCCGGAATCGCATTGAACTTCTCAATGAATTCGGTTTCGTAGGTGTGCGTGGTAGGGTCGATCGGGAACATGCCGGATGCGTCGCCAACGCCGAGCACCTTCTTGCCGGTGAGCTTCCAGTGCACGTAGCCGGCGAGGGTGGTGAAGAAATCGACCTTGCCGATGTGCTCTTCGTTGTTGAGCACGGCCTGGTACAGGTGTGCGATGGACCAGCGTTCCGGAATGTTGTACTGGAACAGTTCGGAAAGCTTCTCGTGTGCTTCGGAAGTGTTGGTGTTCTGCCAGGTGCGGAACGGCACCAGCAGTTCGCCATCTTTGCCGAAGGCGAGGTAGCCGTGCATCATGGCGGAGAAGCCGATGCGTCCCACGCGGGTGAGCTTTTCGCCGTAAGCGTTTTCGACATCTTCGGCGAGCGCCGCGTATGCGGTCTGCAGCCCGGTCCAGATTTCTTCCTGCGAATAGCTCCACAGGCCGTCTTCCAAGTGGCTGGCCCAGCCGTAGTCGCCGGCTGCGATGGTGGTGTACGTGTCGTCGATGAGCACGGCCTTGATTCGGGTGGAGCCGAATTCGATGCCCAGACTCGTCTTGCCAGCGCGGATTTTCTCGGCGGTCAGCGCGATGCGATCGTCAAGTCCCTGCTCTTGCGCCATAGTTTCAAACTCCTTGCATCCGAGCGCCTCACAACCACATTGTCGACGGAATGTTAGCGCTCACTGTTAACGCTCACTATTCTAAACAGAAAGTGGCGACTATACAAGTTCGACGTGTCACGCAATCGTCAACGTACTACCGGCAGATCGTCAGCCGATTTTCTTGATATACCGGCATTACGAAATCCGGCAATCGCAGCACATGCGGCAAAAAGAGATACGAGAATCACAAGAAATACAAAAATCGCAGGAAATATTCAGCGACGGCTGGCGGTGCCCAAAGAAGTGCGGCCGATCACCTTCGCGGGAATCAGGCCGACGCCATGCTGCGACGAGGCGAACGAATTCTCATCGCCCTCCCCCAGCAAAAACAGCGTCTCACGCATGGCGGCAACGCCAAGCTGTTCAAAATCCGGGCGAACCGTGGCCAGCGGCGGGTACATGTTGTCCATGGCGGGCATGTCGTCGAAACCGACCAAGCTCACATCCTGCGGAATACGCATGCCATGTTCATGCAGCGCACGAGACACACCAACCGCCTGGCTGTCGTTCGCACACACCATGCACGTCGGCAGATTTCCGCCGGTACGACCGATGTTTTCGAGAATATGGTTCATCTTGCCATACGCTTCGGTCGATTCCCAGGTTTCGCATTGCACGGTGACGGAACTCACCGCATTGGCCGCGCACAGCTTATTCCACGCCATCAAACGCGTGGCGGCGTCACGCCATTCCTTCGGACCTGCGAAATAAAGCACGGAACGATGCCCATGCTCGACCACCAAATGCATCACGTCGGCCATGGCCGACCATTGGTCCACTCCCACTACGGATACTCGGCGACGGTCGGCCGGTTTCATCAAGCGCAAACCATCCTGCACGCTGATGCTGCCGTGCGTGGAGGTGACGATGACGCGCGGCTGCGTGATCTGCGCACGGCAGGCGGCGGAAAACATAACATCCGTCGGCGTGAGGAAAATGAACGCGTCCACGTTCATCTCATCGAACGTTGAGCACAATTCGTCGAATTCCGTCTGCGAGCAGAGCGCCTCGTGCACCATGCTCACCGACATGAACAGTCCATGCTGCCTCGCCATCGCCTCAATCGAGGAAATCGCGGAAATCGGACCATAAAAGCGTTGCCCGCCCGCAACCAAGCCGATGGTGCGGGAGCGATGCGAAGCGAGGGCACGCGCGGAATTGCTGGGACGGTATCCAAGCGCGTCGATAGCTTTCTGTACTTTTTCGCGGGTGGCATCAGACACGTCGGGGGAATGATTGATGACGCGCGACACCGTTTGATGGCTGACACCAGCCATTTTCGCCACTTCGAACATCGAGGGGCGTTTGTTTGCCGCATTGCGCTTGCCTGCCATGCTCCGTCGCCTTCCGCACACTACCGTTGTTACTTTCGACTATTCTACACGCAACTTCGGTTAGCGCTAACAGACGCTATTTTTCAGCCATTTGAGCGAGTCGCGCAGCGAAATTCGGCCAGTCGGTACGCATGGCGGTCAACAGTTTACGATTGGGGACTTCCTCAATCGGCACCCATTCGATTTCCATGCTTTCGTCGTCGTTGGCCTTCGGCTCCACGCGGTGCCCCGGCTTTTCGAAAGCGAACACGGTGGTGTAGGCCCACGGTCCGTGGTCTTCGCAGTATGATCCGACCACGTCGATATCTTCCGGCGTGATGTTGGCTTCCTCGTACGATTCGCGCAGCGCGCCCTCGATCGGGCTTTCACCGTCGGCGGTGGCACCTCCTGGAATGCCCCATGTGCCACCTTCCGCGCTCCACACCGCGCGATGTTGCATGACAACGTGCGTCACTTCGCCGGTCTGTTCGCTTCGGCGGGCCAAGAGCACGCCGGACGCGCCATTGGTGCCCCAATGCTTGCGGCCGCAATCGCAATCAATCCAACCATCACCCGGCTGATGCACGTTTTCCTTGGGAGGAAGCGGCTTCGCGGCACCGGTTCGCGAATCGTGTTCGACGTTCGGTTCTTGATCGGCTCGCGTCACATTCCACAGATCAGTCCATTCCACGCCGAGCTCGGCGGCCAAACGGCGCGCCAGCGGAAGGCTCAGGCCGATAATGCCGTGCGGATCGCCTTCGATGGAGTCGATGAATGCTCCGCCGAAGCCCTCAAGCGTGAAGGAACCAGCCACTTCCAACGGTTCTCCGGTGGCGATGTACCGTTCGATATCGGTGTCGGAATATTCGCAGAAGTGCAGCGTTGCCCTGCTCGCGCCTCGCGCGATACGCCCGGTGGCGAAGTCGATCAGGCAATGGCCCGTCCACAATTCACCGGTGGCGCCACGCATGGCACGCAGTCGTTCCCGAGCCACCTCAGCGCTATGCGGCTTGCCGTAACATTCGCCGTCAAGCAGGAACATGGAATCGCAGCCAAGAATCAGCGGACCGACTTTCGCACGGGTCAGGCTCGGCTTGCCATCAACGAAATCAGCAATCGATTCGGTGATCGTAGGAATGGTGACTCCCGAAAAATCGCGGGTCTTCACATCGGAGGCTGACTGCACTTCGTCCGCACGCAACGTAACACGATGATGTTCTAAAGATGCGGAATCCCCAGTATTTTCAGCATTATCCGAATGTTCGGAAGATTCGGCAACGGCTTTCAGCGGAAATCCGACCACACGATCGCCGTGCGCCGCCGCAGCGGTGGCGGCAACGTTCCGATACGCCTGATGTACGGCTTCGGCTTTGGCCGTAGCGAGAATCATCACCCGCTGTTCCACGCTCAGATCGCTTACGGCAACGCCCATGGCGGCCGCCTCACGTTCGAGCGCCGCCGGCTCGTCCACGTTCGATACGCGAATCGTGGGGCAAATGCCCGCCGAGAAAAGCACGTCACGGCGAGGCTTGGATTTGGAAGCGAGAATCAGCGGAATGGAGTTGTTCATGCGCGTTCCACCTGCACACCCTTGGTGTCGACGCCCAAATGCAGCACACGCCAATGACCGGAAGCGAGCTCTTCGGAAGCAAGCTGTCCCAGCTGTTCGCGAGCGTCGCCATGATGCAGCACGAGCACGCATGGGCCGGCGCCGGAAACCATGGAAGCGAAACCATGGGAACGCAGCTTTTCGATCAGCGTCCACGACGGTTCCATCAAAGGAGCGCGATACGGCTGATGCAGACGATCCTGCGTGGCGGCGAACAGCAACGCGTTGACGTCCTGACGCTGACCAGTCGCCAGCATCGCAGGATTCATGGCGGCCGGCAGCAGGCTCACGCGAGACACATTGTGCACGGCATCCTTGAACGCCAGCTGGCCCGGCAGCGCCTGGCGTGCCTTTTCGGTGGACAGCTCATAATCCGGCACGAACACGGCGGCGGTCAGATCGTCGGCAACGCGATAGTTGATGGTATGGAAGCCCTTATGCAGCGGTTCGCCGCCCGGAATCGGCACGGAACCGACACCTTCGGGGGTTTCCATGTCCCAAGACATGGTGAGCCCGCCGTACACGGCCGGAGCCACGTTGTCCGGATGGCCTTCGATGGCCGCAGCAAGCTCAAACACGGCATCACGGTTGAGTTCGTCGTCCTGCGCGAAGGCGGCCGCGGCTGCGATGCCCGCCACAATGGCCTCTGCGGAAGAGCCCATGCCTCGTGCCTGAGGAATGTTGTTGTGAGCCTGAAGAATGAAACCCACACGGCCCAGACCAAAGGTCTGGCATGCGCGGCGGAACGTGGAAACCACCAAGTGGGTTTCGTCACGCGGGAGAGTATCGGCGCCTTCGCCTTCGATCATCACCTGAGCCGCAGTGTTCACCGGATCGGCGCTCAGCGTGAATTCAAGTTCGTCGTGGTAGTCCAGAGCAAGTCCGACCGTATCAAAGCCAGAACCAAGATTGGCGCTGGTAGCCGGAACACGCACACGCACTTTACGAGTAACTGGAGTCATATCTCGTCGTCCTTCGTCACATCTTCTTTACAAATGTAGCACCGTATACCCGAAAGGGTATAAGAGTCAAATTCAAGCCCATAATCAACGGGCGATTGAGTAAACAATCGGCAAGCAATTGCCCAACACAGCAGCCGGAATATGAACGAAAAGACGGCCGCCCAATCGCAACGATTTGAGCAGCCGTCTCATAACTGTTAGTTGAGCACGCGGAGGATGGAAGGCTCGCCAACCACGCAGTCGAGTGCGCACACGTCTTTCACGGTTTCACGCAGGGTAAGCTCGTCGGTCATGTGCGTGACAAGGCGCAGCTGCTGCAGTTCGCCGTCGTAACCCGGATCCTTCAGCGTGGGCTTGAGATCCTGGTTCACACCATTGATGGACACGCCATGCTCGGCGAACTTGGCCGCGATGGCCGCAAGCACGCCCGGATTGTCGTGAATCACGAAACGCACCGCGAACTCGGCCTTGGAAGCCTCGATCGGAGCCTTCTTCAAATCCTTATACAACGGAATGGCCGGGCCGGTGCAGCCCTGTGCGATGTGACGCGCCTCGGTCACCACATCGCCAACCACTGCAGAAGCGGTCGGAGCGCCGCCAGCGCCACGACCATAGAACATCAGATCGTCGGCCGCTTCGGCCTTCACAAACACCGCGTTAAAGGAACCATGCACGGAAGCCAGCGGATGCTCGTTGGAAATCAGCGCCGGATACACGCGGGCAGACACACCGGCCTCGCCATTCTCCACCACGGCCAACAGCTTGATGACCTTGTTTTCGGCGGTTGCGGCAGCAATATCGTCGGCGGTGATCTTGGTGATGCCCTCAACGGACACATCGTCAATGGTCACGTTGGTGTGAAAACCGAGCGTGGCCATGATGGCCGCCTTGTTGGCCGCATCGTAGCCTTCGATGTCTCCGGTCGGATCCGCTTCGGCGTATCCCTTGGCCTGAGCGTCCTTCAGCACGTCGTCGAAATCAAGACCCTTGGTGGTCATTTCGTCGAGAATGTAGTTCGTGGTGCCGTTGACGATGCCGAGCATGCTCGTCACCTTGTCTCCGACGAGGGATTCACGCAGTGGCTTGAGGAACGGAATCGCACCACCCACGGAAGCCTCGAAGTAGATATCGACGCCCTTGGCCTCGGCGGCGGCATAGATTTCCGGACCATACTTGGCCAGCAACGCCTTGTTGGCGGTAACCACGGAAGCGCCGGATTCGATGGCCGCAAGCACGAACTTGCGGGCCACGCCGGTTCCGCCAATCAGTTCGACCACAATGTCGGCATTGGTGGCCACGCTCATGGTGTCGGTGGTCACCACGGACTTGTCGATCCACGGGAACGGGTCGGTTTCCGACGGATCAAGGCAGGCGACGCCGGTCAGTTCGATCGGTCGACCGATGCGTGCGGCAAGCTCATCCTTCTGCTCCACCAGCAGGCGTGCGGTCTGAGAGCCGACCGTGCCCGCGCCCAACAATCCAACGCGAATCGGCGCAACATCTTCCTGTGCCAAGGCATCCTCCCTTGAATGTGAAGTATTGGTGTAACCCTGCCTATTGTACGGTCTCGATATGACGTAAGACCGCGAAATCATACGAAAATGGACGGTTTCTGAGCTTTGCCCCGAAAACCGTCCATGCTGCATCCATGTTGCGTCCGCAATTTGAGACGAATCGCCATGAACAATACGAAACACGAGCGAAACGCCACGAATCGCTATTCGCTCACATCCCAATCCAGCAGATCGTCGACCGTCTGACGGCGGATCATCACATGCGCGTCTTGCTCGGATACGGCAACAACCGCAGGAATCAGCGCCTGATTGTAGTTGCTGGCCATTGTGCGACCGTATGCGCCCGTAACAGGCACTGCAAGCACGTCGCCACGCTGAATATCGGCAGGAAGACGCACCTCGTTGACGATGATATCGCCCGATTCGCAGTGCATGCCGACCACACGGCACAGCTTGGTTTCGCTGGAACCCTCACGATTGGCGATTTTCGCAGTGTAATCCGATCCGTACAATGCCGGACGAATATTGTCGCTCATACCGCCGTCGACAGACACGTACACGCGTTCCGTAACCGGATTTCCAACCTTGTCTTTCGCGGTTCCGGCAAGCTGCACCGGCTTGACCGTACCCACGCGATACAAGGTGACGCCGGTCGGGGCGACCGTCCAACGGCCCGGTTCGAACGAAATGACCGGAGCGGGCATGCCGAGCGCACGGTTCACGGCGGTGACCGCATCGGCAAGGCGGGCAAGTTCCGTATCGAGATCCATGGAATCCTCGCCATCGGTGTAGGACACGGAATAGCCGCCGCCCAAGTCAACCTCCGGCAGGGTGTATGCGTCGGTGGCGTAGAAGGTCTTGCGCAGCAGCATCATGCGCTTCGCGGCCTGAATAAAGGCGTCCGCATCGTGAATGTTCGATCCGATATGCGAATGCACGCCGACCAGTTCGAGCACGTCCTGATGGCGGTAGATCTCCTTCAATACGGCGAGCGCGGGGCCATCAGCCACCATGGTCATGGCTTCGGCGAGTTTGCGGTCGCCTTCGGAAACCTTCTCGTGGCTCATGTCGTACGGGTATTTGATGTCGTACTGCAGCTGGCGTTCTGCGCTTTCGCCCGGAGTGGCTTCGCTTTCGCCTAGGCGTGCGTTCGACCCTGCGGGGGTCACGTCAGCCAAATCGTCGAGCACGTTCAGCTTGCTCGCATCGGCACCGGCCGGCAGCAAGGCAACGCCGAACTTCTGGTCCTCATGCGCGGTAGACACGAACTCGTGACCGCCCGCATGAATGCCGGACGTAACACGCAACATCACGCGAGCGCGCTTGCCGAGACGCTTGGCGATTTCGGCGATACGGGCCGGCTCGTTCGGCTCGTCCACCACGATTTTGGCGAAGCCTTCGGTAATGGCGAGTTCGATTTCCGCATCGGACTTGTTGTTGCCGTGGAGCACGAGCCGCCTTCCGGGAACGCCCGCGGCAAGCGCGATACGCATCTCGCCCATGGTGCAGGTGTCGATCAGCATGCCGGATTCGGTGACGATGCGGCAGATTTCCTTAGAAAGCAGTGCTTTCCCGGCGAAACTGACGTGGGTTACGGTGTTGTTGAACGCATTTGCCGCGGATTTGACGAATTTGGCGGCGCGGGCTCGCACGTCATCAGTGTCGATGACGTAGAGCGGCGAACCAAATTCGTTCAGCAGGCTTTCGGCAGTGCGGCCATGGAACGTGATTTCACCTTGCTCGTTCACGTTGGAGCCGGCCGGCCAGATGGGGGTGACTGCCATGGCGATCACATCCTGTCTGGGGCTGCGACGCCAAGCAGGTCAAGGCCTTCGGCGATAACCGTCTTAACGGCGTCATTGAGCTTCAAACGTGCGGCTGCACGAGCCGGTTCCGGAGCCTTGGCGATGCGCAGGGCTTCAGCCTGTTCGCCGCGAGCTTCCGGATCAGTGAGCTCCATAGGCACCACGCGTTCCACGTTGTACCACTTGTGGTAGGTGGCGGCGAGGTCTTCCAAGTAATGGGCTACGCGATGCGGGGCGCGCAGGTCTCCGGCTTCGCGCAGCAGGGCCGGCCACTGGGCGAGCGCGGCAAGCACTTCGCCGTCGGCGGCGGTGTCGAGCAGGCTCACGTCGGCACCCTCGTAGGTGATGCCGGCAGCAGCCGCATTGCGATCCACATTGCAGGAGCGGGCGTGCGCATACTGCACGTAGTACACCGGATTCTCGTTGGAATGCGAAGCGAGCAGGTTCAGGTCGATGTCGACCGGGGAATTGTAGTCGGTGCGTGCCAACGAATAACGGGAGGCATCCACGCCGATAGCGTCGGTCAGATCGTCGATGGTCACCACATTGCCGGCGCGCTTCGACATGCGCACTGCCTTGCCGTCCTTCAGCACGTTGACGAGCTGGCCGATAAGAATCTGCATGTTTTCGCCAGGTTCGTCGCCGAATGCGGCGCACATGGCCATCATGCGGCCGATATAGCCGTGATGGTCGGCACCCAGCATGTAAATGGCGATGTCTGCCGGATCGTTGTCACGATGACGCTTGTTGCGATAGTAAGCAATATCAGCTGCGAAATACGCGTAGTTGCCGTCGGACTTGATAATCACACGATCCTTGTCGTCACCATGCTTGGTGGATTCGAACCAGGTTGCGCCATCCTTTTCGTAAATGTCGCCGCGTTCACGCAGATCGGCGATCGCCTTGTCGACTTCACCATCGGAATACAAGCTGTTCTCATGGAACCACACGTCGAAATTCACACGGAAATCCTTCATGGATTTGCGGATTTCGTCGAACATCATCGGCACTGCACGCTTGCGGAATTCCTCACGCTGTTCGGAATCGCCCTCACCCAGCGGATTGCCATCGTTGTCAACGCCACCGTCGACGCGCGGCAGGTCGAGAATCGCAATACCGTCGGCTTTTGCCTCATCGATGACGCGACGTGCGATCTCATCGATATAAGCGCCCTTGTAACCGTCGATCGGGGTTTCCTCACCGTGGGCTGCCGCGACCAGCGACTTGGCGAAACGGTTGATCTGCTCGCCGTGATCGTTGAAATAGTATTCGCGCACCACCTTGGCACCGTTCGCCTCAAGCACGCGGGCCATGGAGTCGCCGACCGCGGCCCAACGGGTGCCGCCGATATGGATCGGACCGGTCGGATTGGCGGACACGAATTCAAGATTCAGGGTTTTGCCGGAAAGATGGTCGTTCTTGCCGTAGTTCGCACCCTCGTTAAGCACAGTGTCAACCACGGCTGCGGCGGACGCGGAATCAAGCACAATGTTAATGAAGCCGGGGCCGGCCACTTCCACGGACTTGATGCCATCGGCATTGGCGAGTTCCGCGGCGAACAGTTCGGCGAAATCGTGAGGCTTCATGCCGGCCTTCTTGGCCAGCTGCATGGCCGCGTTCGATGCCCAATCGCCGTGTGCGCGGTCCTTCGGACGCATGACGGCGAATTTGGCCTGCGGAGGGATGAGATCGGTGGTCAGGGTGCCAGCCTTGCCTTCATTCACAAGGTTGTTGGCAATATTGAAAATCAGTTCACTAAGCGCTTCTGGACTCATTCCTCCAAGTCTACCGATTATGCAGACAGAATCAGCCTTGCGTATCGCCCCGCGTATCATCCTGCAGTTCGCCATGCTTCCTGCGCCAAGCCACCGAAGCGTAATAGCCGATATAGCAGATCGCAACGAACGGAATCATATACAGCAATGTGGAACGCTGCGACGAATCGCAAATCACCAAAACCAACGCGCCGATGCACATCACAATCGCAGCAATCGGCACGAACGGGAAACCGGGGGCACGATACTTCAAATCGTCAGCCGAATGCCCTTGATCAAGCCACTGCTTGCGGAAACGCAAGTGGCAGACGGAAACCGACGCCCACACCACCAGTGTGGCCAAGCCGGAAACCGCAACCAACGCCAAATACACCGTCGAAGCGGCAACCACGGAAGACAACAACGCCAACAGCGATCCAGCCATGCTGAACAGCACCGCGAACACGGGCACACCATGGAAATTCGTCTTGCCGAGCACGCGCGGGATCATACCCTCCTGCGCAAGCGACCAGACCATGCGCGAGCACACGTACAAGCCGGAATTCGCAGCGGAAAGCACTGCCGTCAACACCACGAAATTCATCACATCGCCGGCAAACGGCATGCCGATCGACTGGAACACGAGCACAAACGGACTCGTGTCGACGCCTGACCGATGCCACGGAATCAGCGCGGACATCACCGCAATCGAACCGATGAAAAAAATCGCAAGACGCAACACCGTGGTATGCACGGCCTTCGGAATCGCCTGCGCCGGATCCTTCGTCTCCCCCGCCGCGACACCAACAACCTCAGTGCCGGAAAATGCGAACACCACCGTCAGCAGCGTCGAAAAAATCGGGATCACACCATTGGGGAGCCAGCCGTCATTATAGAAATTCTCAAACAGCGGAGCATGATCGTAACCGGCAATCGGAATCGCACCAAACATGGCAAGCAAGCCGATCACAATGAACACGATAATCGCAAACACCTTAATGGATGCGAACCAGAATTCCGACTCGCCATACAGCCTCACCGACAGAATATTGAGCATGAACACCACCGCAATGAAGGCGGCGGACCAAATCCACGCGGGCGAATCAGGAAACCAACGTTGCATCAGCAGACCGGCTGCCGTGAATTCCGAAGCGAGCGCCACCGCCCAATTCAGCCAGTACAGCACGGCGATGGTGAACGCGGTGCCGGGGCCGATGAAACGCTTCGCATACAGGTGGAAGCTGCCTGCATACGGCATGGCCACCGACAGTTCGCCAAGGCTGAGCATCACAAAATACACAAGCATGGATCCGATGCCATACGCGATGATCGCGCCAAGAGGGCCGGCTTGGTGAATCGTGTAGCCGGAGCTGAGGAACAAGCCCGTACCGATCACACCACCTAGCGAAATCATGGTCAGATGGCGGGTTTCCATCTTGCGTTCAAGACCGCCCTGCTCGGCTTCAGCGGATTCAGCGGCGTCAGTGTCTGCAGTGGATGCGTTGACTTGCGATTCGGCCATGCGCGACTGCTCCTTCATATTTGGATGGGCGCGTTCTTGCGTTCTTGCGTTTGCATGCGTTTGCACAATACCCAATCGCATTACTATACGGAAATCGGTGGAATCATGTTGCCTGCCGTTCACTTTTAGCGGCAATCCTGAGATTGCATAAACAAAAACAGGCTCGCATGCAGCGTAAGAAACCGCATACGAGCCTGAAAAAGGATTTTCTGGAGATTTGCAATCAGCGCACTGAAATCAGAGCACGGCGATGGCGTCGATCTCAACGAGAGCGCCCTTCGGAATGTTGTTGCCGCCGAACGCGACGCGGGCCGGCTTCACGGAGCCGATGAAGGTCTGCGCATACACGTCGTCGATCTCGTGGAAGTCTTCGACGTTCTTCATGTAGATGGTGGCGCGGCAGACGTGTTCGATGCCGGTGCCTGCGGCGTCAAGAATATGCTTGATGTTCTTCAGTGCCTGGGCTGCCTGCTCGCCGGCGGTTTCGCCAGCCAGTTCGCCGGTGACTGGGTCGATGCCCAGCTGGCCGGAGACGAACACGAAACCGTTGGCCTTCACGGCCTGGCTGTATGCGCCCAGCGCCGCCGGGGCTTCAGAAGTCGCAACCGCTTCCATCTTCTCGCTCATAATGTTCTCCTTTGAAGAACGTGTTATTGCATCTTGCTTGCGTTCAGGCCGTGGCGAACCACGACAACGCAATCTCAAGCAATCACTGTACCCATGGAATCGACACGCATTGTCCCATGTTCCAAATACCGGCTCCCTGCCCCGGCTCTTCACTTGTCTTTGTGGTGGGCTTGATGGGGATCGAACCCACGACCTTCTGTTCCGGAGACAGACGCTCTATCCACTGAGCTACAAACCCGTGCGTCAAACTACTTTACACTGCCTTGAGATGAAAGCGACACTTTTTACGGAAAAACGATCTTCGAATCTCGGATCATTATTGCGAAAACATAGCTACGGCGGGTCTTTCGACAGCACACCCAACCCTAGAGGGGAAATAACGGGCATAGAACGGGGAAGGAACGAGAGATAGCGTGCGCCACAACGAAATTTGTAGCACCATAACACCATTTGAAGCGTCTTTTCCACTAGACTGAAAATATGGTTGAGGATTCAGGCAGAAATATAGGCGATTTCGAATACACGCGCCGTTTTTTCTGCCGTGCCCTGCCGACGCAGTTGGATGATAACGACAGTCCGACGCTGATCATACAAAGTTATTACGTGCATCAGGATAATTACGCGCTGCGCGTGCGATTGAAAACAAAGTCCGTCCGCATTGCCATGACTCCGGACCTCGACCCGCTGGCTGTGCTCGAAAAGTATCGCGACGAATTCCGGCTTGGATCAGTCACCGTGAAAGGGCCGTCCGTGGGAGGCACGCGATATGAGGCGAGCCGCGATTTGGATTCGCGCATCGCAGGGGAGCTCATCAAACGCGGCGGACACGTGACCATCAAAAACCGTTTCACCGACTGGATCGATGAGGACGGCTGGAACATCGACGTGTTTGGAGGCACCAACGCTCCCCTGATCATTGCGGAAGCGGAACGTATCGGGCCGGTCACCAATCTGGTGATCCCGAAATTCTGCACCACTGAAATCACCGACCAATCGCGGTTCAGCAATGAAGGGCTTGCCGCGAATCCATATTCACGATGGAAATCCGAATTCGAAGACGAACTGGAAGCAGACGGACCGCAATTCCTCGACTATTTCGGCACCAATCGTATGGAATAAGTCTTTTAAAAAACAACCGTAGGCCGTAAAGAACGATGTAGTTGCGCAGCCTACGGTTGAGCGGTACCTAAACGGTACCTAAAGTCAATAAACGAATCAGTACATGAGCGTGGCGAGGCGACGGCGGGCGCGCTTCAAACGCTCGTCGGTCGGCTCAGGAATCGTGAAATATTCCAGCAGACGCTTGCGCACCGGTTCAATATCGGCCTTATGGCCGGCCGCAACGAAATCCAGCAAACGATCGAACGCATCCTGGATCTGACCGCCGATCATATCAATGTCAGCGACGGCAAGCTGTGCTTCAACATCATCGGGATTGTCGGCAGCGGCGGCACGCACCTCACGCACGTTCGCATTGGCGGAACGGGCCAACAGCAACGCCTTCGCACGCTCGCGGGCGGCACGCGCATCGTTCGGATCGGCTTCAAGCACCTTCCCGTACGCGGCTGCGGCGCCAGCGTAATCGCCCTGCTGTGCCAGCATATACGCCTCCTGATGCTCCGGAGGCACCTGCTCCTGGGCGCCGGCAGCGGAAGCCGAGTTTGCCGCATCGGAATTCGGATCGCCGGAATACGGCGCGGAACCGGTCACACCGGCCTGCTGCGCGGCTGCGACCAGATTCGGAATCACCGTATCCACGATCTGCTGCATTTCCTCAGCGGACGGCAAGCCCTGCAAAATCGGCATCGGACGGCCGTTGATCAACGCGAACAATGCAGGCGCGCCCTGCACTTGGAACGCCTGCGCGATCGACGGATTCGACGCGATATCGATACGAGACAGCTGAATCTGGCCGTTCAGCTGGTTCACGGCATCGCCCAGCTGGCGTGCCATATCGAACAGGCGGTCATCGGTCGGCACCCACAGCAGCAACAGGATCGGGAACGTGGCCGACGTCTGCACCATGGCCTGGAACGTGTTCTCCGTGGTGTCGATCACATAACCGCCTGCGGCCGGAGCGCCTCCAGCCTGCCCCGGTTCGGCCTTCACCTGATGCTTCAACGCCTCAAGATCGACGGCTCCCGCCAAGGAAACTCCCGGATTAAACGGCCTTTGACCTGCCATGCTTGCCTCCTAGATATCAACAATCAACAACATTAAGCGCCCAGCGCAACACACATTGCAAACGTTCGCCCCAAGCTTACGCGTATTCGTGCGACTGTCACGATCACAGTGCCTCAACACGAACCGGCTGGCGCTCGGAACCGACTGCAGTGATCTTCGCGTCAGAATTTGCCGGAGGCACGTACAGCGCGACCACATTCACATACGTGGTTTTCATGGTGCTGGTGGCCTGACCGTCGCCAAACAGCGCTTTTTCCGCATCGGAAGCAGGCTGCGACTCACGGCCGGAGCCAGCTGAACGCGTCCATTCGGAATTGATCTGCGCCACCACCAGATCGCCACCATCCGCGGAACGCATAACGCTGATGGCATCGTCAACCGGTGTGAACACCTGCTGCTGTGATCCCTCGTTCAACTCCATGGCCTTCTGCACCTGTTCGGTCAGATCGGCAAGCTTCGTACGCAAATCGTCGTCGGCAAACTTCTGCGCATACTGGCTGGACGCACCATTCTGCAACACGTCGGCATACGCGGCGACCGCATCCTTCGGGGTCATGACCAGACCGGTGTCTTTTTCCGTTCCCTGCTCGCTACCGGTTTTGGAAATCTCAAAACTCGGCATCTTCACGCCCGAAAACAGTCGTGCCACACCCCACAACTTGTAGTTCTGACGTGCGGAATCCTGGCGGAACACCAGCAGACGCTTGGACTGCTGGTCATCCGTGGTGGAAGTGATGGAAAACACCGAACGCGGCCATCCACTGTCCGTGGAAATCACGGCCTGCGCAAGATCAGTTGGAATCGTGGTCTTGCGGTCAAGATTGCCCGTGACCTGCGCCACATGAAGTTCGCTAGTGCGAATCTCAAGTTCCGGCCCCTCCAAAATCGAACCGAGGGCGTCGATATTGCGATCGTTATTGCACTGGTCAAGCGTTTTGAGAATATTCGTACGGATGGTTTTCTCTTGCTTGGCGGTCAGATTCGGCGCGTCTTGACGTTGCGTGGTTTTCGGCTGCGGCAGCTGCCCCTCGCATCCGCACATGCCAACGACCATTCCCAATGCGAGTACGGCCGCCGCGATTACGTTGAAACGCTTCTTCATCACTTGGCCTCCTCGTTGTCAGGTTCGTCGGACTTGTCGTTGTCGGATTCGTCGTTTTCGGATGTTTCGTTGGATCCGACCGACTCGGTCGTTACGGCCATTTCGTCAACTTCGTTAGGCACGTTGATTTCATCGGATACCGCGAATTCTACAGATCCCGAGGCCGCTGCGGCCGCACTGCTTTCCTCTTGTGCGAGACGTGCGAAATATGCGGCAAGCTCGTCTTGCGAAATCACGGAAGTCTGTTCGAAATCGTCGTTTTCTTCAACACCATCAGCGGCAGCGTTCTGCTGATCGGCAACGAGATTGCGCGCGCCGGGATCGACAATCGTAGGCTGCGCAACTTCGTTTTGGCTATTTTCCGAACCACTCGCGCGATGCCCAGCATGACGGCGACGCTTACGCTTCGGCCCGCTCTTTTCGCTACGGGCGGCACTCGCTTCGGCGTTCTTCACCCATGCGGCAACCTCGTCATCGTCACCCTGCGTGGAACCGATGCCGTCAACCATGGCAAACGCGCGCTTGTTGCGACGCTTATGCGGAGGCATGGCAAACACGGAAGCCGAAAGCACCGCAAGTATCGCCAGCAATCCGCCGGAAAGATAGAACGGCATGGCGAAATTCAGCATCGAACGACGGTTCCAATCAAGTGTGACCGAACCTCCCTTGCGATCGCCGTAATCGATAATCGCAACGGAATCCTCGGCATTATTCGTATTAGCACCCTTGAACTGCATATCAACGGAACCGGCATTGCATTTGACGGTGCGCCACATGTCGGAATCCTGGAAGGCGACCTGGCCTTCGGAATTATCGGCGGTGCCCTGAGCCGTGGTCTTCAGCGTGGACAGGGTGGACCAGTCGGACAGTCCGGTGACGCGCGTGTATTTGGATCCCGCGATCCATCCGGCGATATCGCGGGCGGAACCGATGGCGATGCACACGTTCGCGGATTTGTCGCGCGACTTCGCCGAAATGGTGACGCGATCGTCAACCAATTGCAGCACATTCGGATCGGTGACCACATACTGCGATCCCGTAACCGAGGCGGACGCCGTGACCTGTGCCGAGGGCTTCCAAATCGTCGCGTTCAAGACGCCAAGCACGATGCAAGCAATGGCAAGCAAGCCGAAAATAGGCGTGACAATGCCGCGCATAATCTTGGCGTGTCGCGTGGGACCCGCCTTGGACTGCGGCTTTTCCTGTTCTTCCTGCAATAAAGTCATAGCATTCACTATTCTACATTGCCTCTCTGCAAAAGCCTGAAAAAACTATGAAAATCAATGATTGCCACTAAAGTGGAACCTATGCGCAAATCTACTCTTTTCAAAGCCGTCGCAGCCGCCTGCACAACGATCATGTGCTTGGGTTTCGCGGCATGCGGAAGTTCCGACACGAAGTCTGATTCCTCCTCCGATTCATCTTCGTCTTCTTCCGATTCCTCGTCGAAGATGAATCAGATCGCCGGTGTGACCGCCACGGGCAAGCCCGGTGAGAAGCCGACTGTCTCCTTCAAAACCCCTATGACGGTGGAAGACAACAGCTACGTCGTATTGCAGAAAGGCAATGGCGACCAGATTGAAGACGGCGACCGCATATGCACGCAGGGTATCGCCATCAATGTCAAGGATGGTTCCGAACTCATGAGCACCTGGGAGAAAAACACCCCCGATTGCTCTACGGTGGTCACCTCCGACACCAGTCAGATGACTGAGGATTATTACAACATTTTCAAGGATCAGAAGCTTAACGCCACGCTTGCGTTCGGTGTGAACGATTCGAATTCCGCTGGCACCTCCTATTTGATGGTGCTCACGATCGTGTCGAAGTCGAAGGATCTGACGAAGGCAACGGGCACGAAGGTGCTTGACGTTCCTGCCGATCTGCCGAAGGTGACGCTTGCGAAGGATGGCAAGCCGTCGATCGATATGAACGGATACAAGGGTTCCGACACGTTGGTTTCGCAGGATTTGATCAGGGGCGAAGGCGCCGAGGTCAAGGATACGCAGACCGTGATCGCGCACTATACCGGCTGGCTGCTTGACGGCACACAGTTCGATTCCTCGTGGGATCGCGGTGCTTCGTCGAGCTTCTCGCTTGATGAGGTGATCACCGGTTGGAAGCAGGGCTTGGCAGGGCATACCGTCGGCTCGCAGGTGCTGCTGGTGGTGCCGCCGGACCTTGGCTATGGAGACAAGGATTCCGGCAAGATTCCAGCGAACTCCACGTTGGTCTTCGTAGTCGACATCCTCGCCGCCTACTGATCTACATCACGATTCGCTTATAAAAAACTCCCTGCATAACAACAGGGAGTTTTTTATAAGCTAGAAGAGTCGTAGGGAGTCGTCTTCGGCACCTTTCATTTCGTCATAGTCGAGGATCAGGCAGTCGAAGCCGCGGTCTTGGGCGAGCACGCGGGCTTGCGGCGTGATGGTCTGCGCGGCGAAAATGCCACGCACGGGGGCCAACAGCGGGTCTCGGTTCAACAGCTCGCAGTAACGGGTGAGCTGCTCCACGCCATCGATGCCGCCGTTACGTTTGATTTCGATGGCAACATGCTTGCCACTGCCGTCGATGGCCATAATGTCGACCGGTCCGATGGCGGTCGGGTATTCGCGGCGCACCAATGTCGCACCTTCCCCGATGCGTTCGATCTGTTCGGCCAGATACTTCTGCAGATGGTCTTCGACACCGTCTTTGATCAGCCCCGGATCTTCGCCCAAATCGTATGTTTCGTCGGAATAAATATGCTGCAATGTCACTTCGAGCACGTCATTGGATTTATCCGCCGAAGCACGAATGACTTTCTGCGGAACCTCCGTAGTCACGTCGTCGTCGGCATGTTCCGGAGTGATGTCTTTGATGGTGCAGGGCGCCGCCATCCAGTTGAGTGGCTTGTACGAACCAAGTTCGGAGAAAATCAGCAGACTGTTATCGGCTTTGATAAGCAACACACGCTTGGCGAGCGGCAAGGACGCATTCAAACGCCCGGAATATTCGGCAGAGCAATCAGCAACAATAATTCGCACGAGGCACTACCCTACCATGATTGTCGTAAGCCATGAATCCCACGATATGTACAATCCTATTTTTGTTTTGATTAATCCTTTTTTTTAAAAAAAAACAGTCCGTCTGCTGCAACTACAGAATCGCAATCATATGCAATTGCTGCAATCGCAACAGACGGACCGTCAAAAGTATGCTACCGAGTGCTACTCGGCCATCTTGACGTCACGTCCACGCTCAACCGCAACGGTGAGCTTGTTCGAATCGAAGGAGATGAAACCGTCGGTCACTTCGAAGGAGCGACGGCTGCCATCCGGATCCACCACAACGATGGTTCCTTCCTTGATTACGGTCAATACAGGCTCGTGGTTGGGCAGGATGCCCATTCCGCCTTCAGAGGCAGGAATGGTGACGGACTTCGCCGTACCGTGCCACACGGGGTGGTCGGCGGCGACGATGTTCACCTGCATTGTCAATCCGGCCATCACGCACCGTATTCCTTCTGCATGTCGTGCCACTTCTTCTCGAGATCGTCGATGCCGCCGATACCGGAGAATGCCTGCTCCGGAACGTCGTCGTACACGCCGTCGCAAATGCGGGTGAACGCTTCGATGGTCTCATCGGCCGGCACGTAGGAGCCCGGACGACCGGTGAACTTTTCAGCGACGTAGAAGTTCTGGCCGAGGAACTGCTCGATCTTACGAGCGCGGTTCACGGTGGTCTTGTCTTCTTCGCCGAGTTCGTCGATACCGATCAGAGCGATGATGTCCTGCAGCTCCTTGTTACGCTGCAGAATCGCCTTGACGCGGTTCGCGCAATCGTAGTGAGCCTGGCCCACGTAACGCGGATCAAGGATTCGCGAGGTGGAGCTCAGCGGGTCCACTGCCGGATAGATACCCTTGGAAGCGATGTCACGGGAAAGCTCGGTGGTTGCATCCAAGTGGGCGAAGGTCGTTGCAGGAGCCGGGTCGGTGTAATCATCGGCCGGCACATAGATGGCCTGCAGCGAGGTGATGGAGTGACCGCGGGTCGAAGTGATGCGCTCCTGCAGGGCACCCATTTCGTCAGCCAGGTTCGGCTGGTAGCCCACTGCGGACGGCATACGGCCGAGCAGGGTGGACACCTCGGAACCAGCCTGGGTGAAACGGAAGATGTTATCGATGAACAGCAGCACGTCCTGATTTTGCACGTCACGGAAGTACTCTGCCATGGTCAGTGCGGTCAGCGGCACGCGCAGACGGGTACCCGGCTGCTCATCCATCTGGCCGAAGACCAGTGCGGTCTTCTCAAGAACGCCAGCCTCATCCATTTCGCCGATCAGATCGTTACCCTCACGGGTACGCTCGCCGACGCCTGCGAACACGGACACACCGCCGTGGTTCTGGGCGACTCGCTGGATCATTTCCTGAATAAGCACGGTCTTGCCGACGCCTGCGCCACCGAACAGACCGATCTTGCCGCCCTGCACGTACGGGGTCAGCAAATCGATGACCTTGATACCGGTTTCGAACATCTGGGTCTTGGATTCCAGCTGATCGAATGCCGGCGGGTTGCGGTGGATAGGCCAACGCTCGGTGACCGTGATGGTTTCGTCATCCTTCTTGTTGAGGATGTTGCCGGACACGTCGAACACGTGACCCTTGGTGACATCGCCAACAGGAACGGAGATCGGACCGCCGGTGTCGAGCACGGTGGCGCCACGAACGAGGCCGTCGGTCGGCTTCAGCGCCACGGTACGCACGGTAGAGTCGCCAAGGTGCTGTTCGACCTCAAGCGTGATCTTCTTCGTGGTTTCGCCCTCTTCGTTGGCGGTGTTGGTCAGCTCAACGGTAAGTGCGTTGTAAATGTCGGGCAGGTGGCCCACCGGGAATTCGACGTCGATAACCGAACCCTGGATACGCGTGACGCGTCCAGTGGTCGGCTCTGCAGCCGTCTCGGGAGCCGCTGTGGTCTGATTCTCAGCCATATGCGTTCCTACTCTTCCTTCTTATTCAGCGCGTCGGCGCTGCCGATGATTTCGGTAAGTTCCTGGGTAATCGAAGCCTGTCGCGAAGCGTTGAGCTTGCGGGTCAGGTCGTCGATCAGGCTGCGGGCGTTGTCTGTAGCCGTATGCATGGCGTTCTGTCGGCTTGCAGTCTCGGATGCCGCCGCGGTGAGCAGGCATTCATGAATACGGGACTGGATGTACTTCGGCAGAATCGCGTCAAGCACTTCGTCGACGCTCGGCTCGAACGCATAAAGCGGGGTCGCGGCATCGGCATCGGATTCGGGCACAGGGCCGGAGTCCTGCTGTTCCGGAAGCACGAGTTCAACGGGCAGCATACGCAGCACGCGCACCTTCTGAACGACCATATTCACGAATTCGGTGAACACAATGTAGAGTTCGGAAACTCCACCTTCGCTCGCCGGCTTCATGTAGGCGTCCATCAGTGCCTTCGAGATGGACTCTGCGACTTCCACGCCGGGCTGGTCGGTATCGCCTTCCCAAGTACCGGCAACATCACGATTGCGGTACTTGTAGTACGTCACACCGCGACGACCATACACATACAGTTCCGGCTGCTTGCCTGCCGCATCGAGGCGGGCCAGCAGCGATTCCGTTTCGCGGATGATCGAGGAGGTGTACGGACCCGCCATACCACGATCCGAGGTGAGGGCGAGGACAGCCACGCGAGGGTTGTCCTCGTCCTTCTTCACGATCGGATGGTCGATATGGGTGTGGGCCACCAGCGCTTGCACGGCGTCGAAAATCGCATCGGTATACGGCTTCGCGTTCAAGGCGACGTCACGTGCCTTGGCGATATGCGAAGACGCGATCATCTCCTGCGCGTTGAAGATTTTCTCCAACGACGCGGTGGAGGCGATCCTAGATTTCAATGCGAGTTGCGAGCCCATGGATCACTTCTCTCCTGCGACGATCTTTTCCTGCTCGACCGGGGTGGCGTTCTTGACGTTAGGCTTCTTCTCGACCAGCGGCTTGCCCGCGCTGGTCACGAAAGTCTCACGGAACGCTTCCACAGCCTTGTCGAGGGCAGCCTCGGTGTCGGCGGTGAAATCTTCGGTCTCGCGGATGGTCTTGAGAATATCGGTGTTGTGGTCCAGGTAGTCCAGCATGGCCTTCTCGAACGGCAGCACGTCGTTCAGCGGCAGATCATCCATCTTGCCATGGGTGCCGGCCCACACGGAGACGACTTCCTGTTCCATGGAATACGGGGAGAACTGCGGCTGCTTGAGCAGCTCGGTCAAGTGGGAACCACGGTTCAGCTGGGCCTTCGAAGCCGCATCCAGATCGGAAGCGAACATGGCGAAGGATTCCAGGGAACGGTACTGGGCCAAGGAGATCTTCAGCGTGCCGGAGACCTTCTTCAACGCCTTGGTCTGTGCCGCGCCACCGACTCGGGACACGGAGATGCCGACGTCGACAGCCGGACGCTGGTTCGCGTTGAACAGGTCGGACTGCAGGAAGATCTGACCGTCGGTGATGGAGATCACGTTGGTCGGAATGTATGCGGACACGTCGTTTGCCTTGGTTTCGACGATCGGCAGGCCGGTCATCGAACCGCCGCCGAGGTCATCGGAAACCTTGGCGCAGCGTTCGAGCAGACGGGAATGCAGGTAGAACACATCGCCCGGGTATGCCTCACGTCCCGGCGGGCGGCGCAGCAGCAGGGAGATCGAACGGTAGGCTTCAGCCTGCTTCGACAGATCGTCGAAGACGATGAGCACGTGCTTGCCGTTGTACATCCAGTGCTGTCCGATGGCGGAACCGGTGTACGGTGCGATGTACTTGAAGCCTGCGGAATCGGAAGCCGGGGAGGCCACGATAGTGGTGTACTCCATGGCGCCGGACTCTTCGAGGGACTGCTTCACCGATGCGATGGTGGAGCCCTTCTGGCCGATGGCCACGTAGATGCAGCGGACCTGCTTCTTCGGATCACCGGATTCCCAATTACGCTTCTGGTTGATGATCGTATCGATTGCGATAGCGGTCTTACCGGTCTGGCGGTCGCCAATGATAAGCTGGCGCTGGCCACGGCCGATAGGCGTCATTGCGTCGATGGCCTTCAGACCGGTGGACATTGGCTCGTCAACCGGATGACGATGCATAACGTCAGGTGCCTGGGCCTCGAGAATACGACGGCCTTCGGTCTTGATCTCGCCAAGACCATCAATCGGGTTGCCTAGCGGGTCCACGACGCGGCCAAGGTAGCCGTCGCCGACGGGCACGGAGAGCACTTCGCCGGTACGACGCACTTCCTGGCCTTCCTCGATACCTGCGAAGTCGCCGAGAATAACCACGCCGATCTCGCGGGCGTCAAGGTTGAACGCCAGGCCAAGCGTGCCGTCTTCGAAGGTCAGCAGCTCATTGGCCATGCAACCAGGCAGTCCCGTCACGTGCGCAATGCCGTCGCCAGCAGTCGCGACATAACCGACTTCCTGAGTCGGGGTATCCGACGGCTTGTACGACTCGACGAACTCATCGAGCGCCTTGCGTATCGTGGTGGGATCAATGGTAAGTTCTGCCATGATCACTCCTTATTGTTGTTTATAAATTCAGTCAAGTCTTGTTTCAGGCTTGTTCACCGTGCGGCGAACCGTCAGGCGGTTGCCTTCACCGTGCGCTGAAGATGCTGCAGCTGTGCGACCACCGTGTTGTCGGTGACCTCATCGCCCACCTGGATGCGCATGCCACCCATGACGGTCGGATCGACCACCGAGTTGATGTGCACCGGATGACCGGTCTTCGCCGAGTAAATGGCGATGAGCTTTTCCACCTGCTCCTTGCTCAACGGCGTTGCCGTGGTAACAGTGACCATCGATTCGCCCATATGGCGGGAGAATTTGTTGATCAGCCACTGAATGGTCTGCAAGTAGCGGCGATTGCGCAGATTGCAGGTCGCGTGTTCGGCCAGACGCTTGGTCACCTTGGTGAAATCCGCGTCTCCAATCAGGCTGTACAGCAGCTTGACACGGGCTTCACTGGAAACGGTTGCGTCATACAGCTTGGTACGCACGACCGGAAGGTTGAGCAGTGCGGAATGCAACTCTGCAAGCTCGATGGAGACCTGCAAAGTCGTATTGGTGTAATCCGCGTAGTACATCATGCCATCAACGCCGAAATCCTCAACGGCATTGGCGATATCAGACACGCGGCTCCAACGGCGAGACACCAGATCGGACATGATCTCCATCACGAGCGGATGGGCCTGGTCTCCGATCAGAGTCTTGACTACCGCAACCTTGTCTTCGACTGGGCGCGACGGGTCGGTGAGGGCACGTTCAAGCTGGATATTGTGGTCAAGCGCGCTGGTGATCGTGAACAGTTCGTTCCCGATACGCCATGCGTCCTCACCGCTGTCACGCAGCTTGGGGGCCAGCAAGTCACGCGATACGCGGTCTGCGATACGCGATGCTTCTCCTCGCATTGGTCACCTCCCTTTCTTGAAGGTTTCGATCACTTCTTGTCGCTGTCCAAGTCGGCGATCATCTGGTCGATCATCGACGACTGCACATCGTCATTCTCGAGCTTGCTACCCAGGATCTTGCCGGCCAGTGCCGTTGCCAGCACGCCGACCTCACCCTTGAGGCTCACCAGAGCCTGCTGCTGCTGCGATTCGATGGAACGCTGGGCGGTGGCGGTGATCTGCGCCGCATCGTTTTCGGCACGAGTGCGCGCGTCAGCGATGATATGCGATGCCTCCGTACGTGCGTCGTCACGGATCTTGGATGCCTCGACGCGAGCTTTGCTCAGCTGAGCCTCATACTTCGCCTTGGCTTCATCGGCATCTTTCTGGGCCTGTTCGGCCTTGGCGATGCCACCTTCGATCTTGGCAGCGCGCTCATCGAACACGGCCTGGAACTTCGGCAGGAAGAACTTGTAGAAGAACACGGCGACGATGATCAGAATGACCAACGACCAGAAAATGTCGTAGCTTTTCGGAAGGAACAATTCCATTTCGCTAGCTGCGGTCACCATAGTGTCTTCCTCCTTTCATGTTCGTTTGCGTCTTCGGTGTTACCTTGAATCAAGTCTTACTTGATGAAGGCGAGCACGAAGCCGAGCAGTGCCAGCACCTCGACGAATGCCAGACCCAGGAACATGAGGGTCTGCAGACGGCTGCCGAGCTCAGGCTGGCGAGCGGTGCCTTCGATGGTCTTGCCGATCAGGATGCCCAGACCGATGCCAGGGCCGATGGCGGCGAGGCCGTAGCCAACGACGTTCAGGTTGCCGGCAACCTCAGCGAGGGTAACGATATCCATGATTGTTTCCTTTCTGGTTATTGCTTGACAAGAAGCAACAATTAAAAAGCCGGCGGTCAGTCGATCTCCGGATAGCTCATATTGATGTATGCGGTGGTCAGGATGGCGAAGATGTAAGCCTGCAGGCAAGCGACCAGCGCTTCGAACAGGAACATGAACATGCCAGCCGCGAAGGTGACGACGCCGAATGGCATGAACACCTTGTTCACCACATCAATGAGGAAGTACTGCGTGGCCGAAAGGCACAGCGCAAGAATCAAGTGGCCCGAAACCATGTTGGCGAACAGTCGGATCGTCAACGAGAACGGACGGATAATCAGCAGCTCAAGCAGCTGAATCGGGGACAGCAGAATGTAGATCGGGGCCGGAACACCCTTCGGGAAGATCTCATCCCTCAGGAAGTGACCGAGGCCCTTTTCACGAATGCCTGCAATCCAGTATTGGCAGAAGCACCACATGGCGAATACCAGCGGCAGCGTAATGGTTGCGCTTGCCGCGATATTGAAGCCTGGGATGATGCCACACAGATTGAAGACCAACAACGTGCAGAACACGGTGGTGATCATCGGCACATAACGCTTGCCGCGCAGCTCGCCCATCACCTGATAGACGATGTTGTCACGGACGAATTCGATCAACCATTCGACTGCTCCCTGCCAACGGCTGGGGATGAGCTTTGCACGGCTTGCCGTAATTCCGAGAACCAGCAACATGATGACGGTCGCAAGGATGCGAACGAGGATGATGCGGTTGATGGCGAACGGCGTGCCCTGAAAAACGAACGGATCGGGAAGGAAGTCATCGACACTGGGCATTTCGGGACCATCAGCGATGGTCAGCATGCCCTTTCCCAATGCACCAATCATTCACGCCTCCTGCTCTTGTGTCAGCTGTTAGTTTAACCCAACAACCGAGTCGAATGTGACGTTCTGGTTACTTAACCAAAGCGTACTTCGAAGTGCGCGTCGACGCGAACGGAGTCCCGTGCGACGCATTCGACTCCGAATGGCTGGATAGGATTATTAGCCCGTGTCTAGACAACATCCACACACTTGGGCTTTTCCATACTCCCATTTGGTTTTCCCGGCGTTTCGCAGCAAGCTGTACTAACTAGACACAGCTTTGTGAATCGTCGGATAGCCGACGCAACCAATAGTTTGTTTTACGAAAACAGCATATTGATAAAACGTTTCACCAAGTATATCACATATAGCACAGGTGCTGCATATAAAGAAAGAGGGGCCGCATACGCAAGCCCCCACCAGTAAACAGCCGTAAAGTCACGCGCCAATCACGGCCGCACGTCAATCACATCAATATGCGGATCAATCCACAAATCAATCGCGAATCACGCCATAACCGTCACGCACGAACGGCGCAAACGCGTCGACACGCGGCGAACCCGGCTGATGACGAATCGAACGATCCGTGCCAAGACGCTTCTGCGCACGAAGCTGCGGAACCTCGCTCAAATCGTATGGCGTGGTCTGATACACCCAATTCAGCCAATTGCGCCACAGGAGATTGGCATGGGCGCGCCACGCGAACACCGGCTCCAACTGCGGATCATCATGCGGGAAATAGTTTTCGGGGAACGGCACATTCGTCATGCCCTTCTTCATATCACGCTCATACTCCTCGGCCAAGGTGTACTTGCCGTACTCCCAATGGCCAAGCGCGAACACTTCCGAAAAATCACGGGTGGCGATCAGCCCAGGACCGGACTTCGGACCCCACGTGAGCACCTGCAACTCCGGATTGCGCGCGATATCACCCTCGTCCACCCCCGCAAGGCGAGAATGCGGCTGCAGGCAAATCTCATCGAAGCCGTTCGTCAAAAAGCAGTATTCATCCTGCAAATACTGCGGAAACACGCCAAAAATCTTCTCTGGCAAATTCTCTTTACGCACGTTATAGCGATAATTGAGCGCACCCATCGCGCCCCAGCACAAATACATAGTGGAGAACACATGCGCGGAAGCCCAGTCAAGAATCTGCTTGAACTCATCCCAATAATCGACCTGTTCGAAATCAAGATGCTCAACAGGGGCACCCGTCACCACGAAGCCGTCGTAATAGTTGTCTTGGAACGCCTCAATGGTCTCATAGAACTTCACCAGATGGTCGGCGCTCACATGCGTACCCTCGTGCGTGGAGGTCTTCATGAAATCGATCTCCACCTGCAGCGGACTTTTCGAGATCAAACGCAGCAGCTGCGTTTCCGTCTCGATTTTCTTCGGCATGAGATTTAAGATCACCAGCTTGAGCGGACGCACGCGCTGGCGCTCCGCTTCAGGCTTTTCAAGCGCGAAAATACGCTCGGAGTCGAGAATGTCTCTGGCCGGAAGGCCGCTGGGGATCTTGATAGGCATGCTTCTATTATGGTGCGGGCTCGGATATGGCGCACTTCCCTGCCCCCACGATCAGCCGAAACCGTTATAGGAAAAATGAATAACGCGCTATTTGCAACGCGGTTTTGCATGGCCGGACTGATACGACACGCCGATTTGACATATTTGGAAGTAATCGTAAAGTTAATAGAGCTGTCTTAAAGACAAGCCGACGCGGGGTGGAGCAGCTCGGTAGCTCGCTGGGCTCATAACCCAGAGGTCACAGGTTCAAATCCTGTCCCCGCTACTGCGGGCGAGGCCGTCACGATTATTCGTGGCGGCTTTTCGTTTATCCGCCGTCGTGCCCTACGGGGCCGCATATCCGATCGGGGCGATGATGTCCTGTGAAAAAACAACATCCAAGCCCGCTCTGGGCAGAATCAATCAATCTATGGCTCGACTCCCTCAAGGCGGCGGGCTACTCCCCCAACACGATCGGCACGCGCCGATGCCAGATGTCCGCATTGTCGAGGGCGCTTGAGGGCGATCCTAGGGACGTGGAAGGCGACGACCTGCTCGCCCACTTCGCCGCGAAGGACTGGAAACCGGAGACACGCAAGGGCGCGAAGAACGCCTGCGTCAGCTATTTCCGATGGCTCAAAGCGTCCGGCCGCAGCGAGGCCGATCCGAGCGAGTTCCTGCCCACCGTCAAGCGTCCCGAGCCGCATCCCCGCCCATGCCCGGACGTGGTGATACTCGCCGCGCTGCGCAAGGCCACGGACGGCGAACGGCTCATGCTGCGCCTCGGCGCCGAATGCGGTTTGAGGCGCTTCGAGATCGCGAAGGTGCACAGCCGCGATGTGATGCGCGACCTCGTGGGCTGGAGCCTCGTGGTCGTGGGCAAGGGCGACAAGCAGCGCATCGTGCCCATCGGCGACGACCTCGCCCTGCTGATCCGATCCGCCAACGGCTATCTGTTCCCCGGACGATGGAGCGGCCACGTCGAATCATCCTACGTCGGCCGACACCTGAGCGACCTCTTGGGCGACGGATGGACGGCGCACAGCCTGCGCCACAGGCATGCGACAACGACCTACGCCGCCACACGAGACCTGCTGCTCGTCTCCAAGCTCCTAGGCCACGCCTCGGTCGAGACCACGCAGCGGTACATCGCCATGCCCGACGACCGCCTGCGCGCCGCAGTGGAAGCCACGCGCCTCGCCGCATGATGTTGTATTGATGTCATATTGATGTATAATAGACGTATTAGGAGGTTTGATGGAGTTTGAATACGATCCGGCGAAGAGCGCGAAGAACCTCGCCAAGCATGGCATCGACTTCGAGGCGGCCCAGCGCATGTGGGACAACTCAAAGACGGTGACGCTGACCGCTCCCAATCCCGGCAACGACGACGTGCGCTACATCGTGCTCGGCATGATCGACGGCAAGCATTGGACGGCGATCACCACCAAGCGCGGCAAACGCATCCGCATCATATCCGTGCGCAGATCACGCAAGAACGAGGAGGCATACTATGACAGCCAAGACTAAGCCCGACGCCAAGGCGATCACCAGCGACCAGCTTGAGGAGATGTTCGACAACGGCGACGACATCCTCGACTACGTGGACATGAGCAATCCCGTGGTCGAACATCACCCCCCGCTGGAGAAGCGCATCACGCTCACGATGCCCGCATGGATGGTCGGCGAACTGGACGAGGAGGCCGCCGATCTGGCGATCAGCCGCAACGCCGTCGTCAACACATGGATCGCCGACCGCCTGCGCACCACGCGACGCCGCGAAACGATCCACGCCTAGCCCTTAAACGACGAAAAGCCCCCGAGCCATACCGTGAGTGCGGTAGGTTCGGGGGCTTTGTTATGTCAGGCCTTGGATGCGCGGGCCTTGAGGGTGCTTGCGCCGATGACGACGCCGATGGTCAGGGCGACGGCGTTGATGGTCGTCGCGGCCGGATCGGCCCACGTCCAGCCCCATACGGGGCCGAGGGTCTGCACGAGCACGCCGATGGCCGGCAGCACGATCAGCGCGACCCATTTGAGCACGTCATAGGCTCGGTTCGGCAGCAGCCAATCGGGCACGGTCGGCTCCGTGCCGGCGGTCTGGGGGTCGGTGTTTTCGTCGGTCATATTGTCCTCGATTCTGTGATTTGGAACCTAGGAACCCCGCCCGGCCAAGGTGCAGGATTCCCAGGTTGGGTTCGGGTTCTCAGTAGTTCAGTAGTGCAGCACTTCGCCGGGGTAGATCACGTTGGGGTTGCCGCTGCGATAGCCGGTGAGCTGCGTGTAGCCGATGCCGAGGCGGGCGGCGATGCCGCTGAGGGTGTCGCCGCTGCGCACGGTCACGGTGCGGGTGGCCGGTGGGGCGTTGCTGCCGGTGGCGACGCTGCCGCCGCCGTTGTAGGTGACGACCTGACCGGGATAGATCAGGTTGAGGTTGCCGCTTGGCACGCTCCACCTGGACAGCGGCCACAGGCCTGTGCGCGAGGCGATGCCGCTCATGGTGTCACCAGAGCGAACGGTCACGCGGGTCGTGTTGGCCTGCGTGGTCTGCTGCGTCGCTACGGTCGCGGAGCCGAGGCGCTGGTTGACTATCGCCATTACCTTGTCGTAGTTCGCGCCGAGCGCGTCGCGGCGCTGCTGGCCGTTGCCGTAGTCGCCACGGATCGTGGCGGTCGCGAGTGCCTGTAGGTCGATGGTCTGGGTCGGCGGCTTCTCGGTCGGCGGCGGGGTTACGGGCTTGGCTGCGCCGGCGGGGTTGGCGTAGGCCTGCCACTGGGATGCGTCGCCTCGGAAGTAGTTGAGGTCGAGCGGCCCGTTGTAGCCGCTGATCCATCCGTTGGAGGTGTACTGGCGCATGGCCTCGCCGTAGATCGCGTAGTTCCACGGTCGGCTCTGGTAGCCGGTGGGCGCGTTGCTGGCGTACTGGGCGACCCACAGGCCGCAGTTGGCGCGCACGTCGCCGGGTATCTGGCCCAGCGCGCTGGCCTGCACGTACACCATCGGCCATACGCCGGTGAGCGTGTGGACGCGCTGGACGAACCGGCGAACCCAGTCGGAATTGCCCCACTGGGCGTTCTGATAGGACTCCCAGTCGAGCACGAGCACGGCCCTGCCGATGTAGTCCCTCGCCCGGCCGACGAAGTAGTCGGCCTCGGCCTCGGCGTTGTTGCCGCCGGCGTAGTGGTACAGGCCGAGGCTCTTGCCCCGGTCTGTCACGCACTTGGCCTGCGTGCGCCAACTGGAGTTCTCGAAGCCTACGCCCTGGGACACCTTGACTACGGCGAAGTCGTAGCTGGCGGTGCAGGTCACGTTAGCGTCCTGCCAGCCGGACACGTCGATGCCGACCATGTCGGCCATCGCGATCGCCGGCGTGCACGCGAGCAGCACGGCGAACAGTGCCGCGATGAGGGCCTGTAGCGGCTTGCTTTTGTTCTTGATTTTGCCCATTCGTTTTCCTTCCTATGTTGGGTGGGCATATGAAACAGCCCCCGCCGGGATGTCCGGCGAGGGCTAAACCTTCTTGGGGGCTATCGGCGCGTCCTGTATGTCCTGGTTGACTTGGGTGCCGTGCCCGTTGCCGCCGAGGCTGTGGTAGCTGTCGTAGACGAGCTGCGCGGTCCGTTTGGCGGTGTTGTCGGCGATGCCGTCGTTGGCGACCATTTCGCGCTGCATCTGTTCGAGCTTGCACAGCAGGAGCACGCGCACGCCGGTCTGCATGGCGTCGGATTTGCGTCGGTAGCCGCGCCACCAGCCGAGCATGTATCCGCCCAGGGCGGTGATGATGCCGGTGGCGGCCCAGACGGTGAGCTGCTGGGCTATGGGGTTCACTCTCCGCTCCACTCGTCGAGGCCGGCGATGTATGCCCGTACGGCTTCGCGGCCCGCTTCGGGCACGTCGTCGATGGTCTTGCGGCCGGCGATGATGAGACGGGCGTAGACGCGGATCATGGCTTTGCTCATGCTTCACCCCCTGACAGCAGCTGGTAGATTTCGGCCAATGCCTCGTCCTGATCGAGGCTGGACGCCTCCAAGCCGGCGAGGCGCTGACTGTCCGATTTGGATGCCTGCACGCAGTCGAGCCAGATGCTGTCGGCCTGTTCGATGGCTTCCTGTTCGGTCAGGTCGCGGATCGTGTAGGCTTCGTCGGCGGTGTATTCCGTCCATGCGGTTTCGCCGTCCCCGTGCATGACGGTGGTGATGTTGCGGCGGATGCGGATGTCCGCGAGGCCGTCGCCGCGCGGGTAGTAGCTGACCTCTTCGAGGGGTTCGAGGCTGGATACGGTCTGGAGCATGGGTTTTCCTTCCTGTGTTGGGTGGATAAATACCGGGTTGCGCGGCGCATGGTGTGGTCAATGCGGTGGCGTCGCCGGTATCGGATGCTGTCGCTGTTGCGCAGGTATCCGTAGTAGGAGCAGCAGCGTCGCGCGAGCTGTTCGGTCATGGGCCGGCGTCTGGCGCGGTTGAAGGTGCGGCGGGCGCGGAGGAACACGCCGCTGCGGATGTTGACGCGGCCGTGGGGTCGGAACGTGTAGCCGACCATGTCGATGGGTTCGAGGTCGAGGCGTTTGCAGTTCCATTCCTCGTGCACGTCGAGTTTGAGCGCGTCCTTCAGGTAGCGGACGATGCGGCGGGCGGCGATCTTCAAATCTCGTTTGGAGGTGCCGATGAGCAGCAGGTCGTCCATGTGCCACAGTTGGTGCGTGATGAGCCGGCGGCGGGTGATCTCGCCGGTGCGCCGGCTGGTGCGTTCGATGGTCATGGCCGGCGATTCGATCCAGTGGTAGGCGTGGCTGAGGTAGTAGTTGGCGAGCCATTGGCTCAGGTAGCTGCCGATGTTGAGGCCGTTGTCGCCTTGGTACCGGTCGATGAGGTGGAACACGAGGCGCAGCAGGATCGGGTCGCCGACGTCGCGCGTGAGCATCGCCTTCAATGTGGGGCGGTCGATGCTGGGATAGTATTTGCGCACGTCGAGCTTCACGAACCATTTGCTGGATCGTTCGCGTGTCCATCGTTTGATCGCGCGGCGGGCGTCGATGGTGCCGCGATTGGGGATGCTGGCGGTCTGCCATCGGCCCACCTTCGCGTCGAACAACGGCTGGAGGGCCATGACGGCCACATGGTCGTAGATTTGGTGGCGTACCGATTCGCGGCCGATGACGCGGTGTTTGCCGCTGATCGGTTCGACGCGGTTGAAGTACGTGATCCTGGTGTCGCGGTATCGGCCTTCGCGTATCTCGTCGGCGATCCGTTCGGCGAGCCGGTCGAGGTCGGGGTGGGTTTCGAGGAAGCGGGTCACGTCGCGGCGGGACCGTTTGCCCTTGAGGTAGTGATCGATCGCCCTGCGGACGAACATGGGCGTGGCGCAGCGGGTGTGCTTGCAATGGGTTTTCAGAGCGTTTCCTATCTGGACTATGCCGGCGTTCGACGGTGCTGGATGGGTTCGCCTACCGGCCGGGTGCTCGGTTTGATTTTCGGCTGGGCCGTGGCTTGCCCTCTCACTGGCTGGCGTGGAGGGTAGTTGTGGCGTAATGGCGTATATGCGTTGACAGGTTCCTGATATGCGGCCCCCGATGTTCCACCTGCGATTCGCGAGGTCGTTCCTGAGGTTCGCGGCGAAAGCGCCGCAGGCAGCCCCATCCCTGAGGTTGCCGAAGCGCTGCACCACGCACGGACGTCGGAGGCGTACCGCCACAAATCCCAAAGAGTTGCGAAACGTAGAAAGGGGGCTTTCGCCCCCTCGCTTCGCTTCACCCCCCATCGCACTGCGGCTACGCCTTCGTGCGACCGAGCGCAGACAGGCGGCCCCCGACGTTCCACCAGCGATACGCGAGGCCGTTCCCGAGGGTCGCGGCGAAAGCGCCGCAGGCAGCCCCAGCCCAGAGGTAGCCGAAGCGCAGCACCTGTCGGAGGCCTTGGGATGTGAGCGGGTTGGCTCCGATGGCGTCGCACATGCCGGTGGTGCTCGTCGCGTTCAGGCCCGTGGGGATGATGACGCCGTTGGACAGGGTGAAGTCCTCGGCGTAGCGCCATGAGTCGTTCGTGGTCTTGTCGCGTGCGGTGAATTCGCCGATCTTGGTGTAGTTCGCCGTCGAGGTCTTGGATGCCTTGGTGATGTCGAACACGCGGTAGAGTTCGATGCGGCCGAGGTTGTCGTTGTCCTTGACGGCGTTGGCGATGAGGTCGGCGTCGCTTTCGTAGATGCCGTTGAACAGTTCGATGCCCTGTAGGCGGATGGGTTGGTGGTTGGCGGCGGACGCGGTGGATGGGCGGCCGTCGGTGCCGAGCAGCTTGTCGGTGGCCCCGGTCTTCCACGGCATGCTGTTGACGAAGCATGCGGTGGTCGTGGTGATGGCGTCGCCGTCGAGGTTGAGGGCGGTGTTGCTGGCGTCGATGGCGGTCTTGCTCAGGATGGTGCGTGCCCGGGCGGCGCTGTAGTTGCCGGTGTTGTTGCGTTCCTTGTCGGTGCCGACGTTGACGGTGCTGCCGACGTCGAAGTTGTTGGCGTAGCTGGTGGCGATGATGACGCGCTTGACGCCGGTTTCGGCCTTGGTGACGGCGGTCTGAGGCGTGTACTGCCAGCAGCCGCCGAGCACGTCCGAGTTTTTGGTGGCGTATTTGAGCATGAGCATGAGCTGGACGTAGAAGGTGTCGCCGGCGCAGCGGCCGGCGTAGCCCTTGCCTTTCTTGAGCGCGTAGTCGATGGCTCGGTTCTGGGAGCCGAATTCTCGGTCGATCTCCTTGCCGCTGACGGACAGGGGGCGTTGCTGGGAGTCGAGGGAGGCGGCGTATTTCGCGAACAACAGGCATGGCCGTTTGCTGCCGTCGGGCAGCAGCACGCCGGGCAATGGCGCGTAACCGTCGTACTGGGTGTCGCTGTACAGGAATTCGTTGTGGGTGCTCGTGCTTTCGAGCTTGTAGTATCCGGGGCATGTCATGACGTACACGTCGCCGTTGCTGCCGTCGCGTTTGAAGCGGGTGTCGATGCCGTCGATGGCGGTGACATGGGGCACGCCGTCGTCGTCCACGGTGGCGTTGACGTCCCATGTGCGGAAGGCAGGCAGTGCGGCGTAGTCGTCGCGTCCGGCCTTGGCGTTGGTGCTGATCTCGATGGTCAGGTTGGCGTTGTCTCGGGTCTTCACGCCGGTTGGCGTGTTGCTGTACGTGTATTTGGGAAATCTCACGCCGTACACCTTGCCGTCCTTGTGGGCGGCGAAGTAGGCGGCGATGTTGCCGTATTCGCCCTTGGTGCCGTCGTACTCGAATCGCACGCCCTTGGCGGCGTTGGCGTGCACCTTGGCGATGAGCTTGGCGGTGTCGGCGAGGGTCATGACCTTCTGTGTGTTCGCCATGATGGCTCCTTCCTGTTTATCGGTTGATGATGTCGAGCGCCCAGTCGATGTCGGACTGGGTGAGCGGCGGGATCGTTTCGGCGTCGGACAATGCCGGCGCGATCACGGTGTCGTACTGGGCGTCTATGTCGGATTGGGTCGCGAAGACCACGCCGGCGGCCGCGCTGGCGGCGATCTTGGCCTTGCAGTCGTCGGAGAGCTGCCGGTATTCGATCACGCTGGTGCGTGCCGCGTCTGCGGCGTCCTTGGCTTCGCCGGCCGCGCTGACGGCCTTGTTGATGGCCGTGGTCGCGTCGTCTATGAGCTTGTCGAGCACGCCCATCTGATCCTGCGCGTCGGGCGCGGTCGCGTCGAACACGGCTCGTTCGACGATGCCGTGGAAGTTGCGCGAACAGATCCTCGTGCCGTTGACGCTGACCTCGATGCCCATGAGGATCGCGCCGGCGTGCTGCAACGCCTTGCGCGGCACGGCGACACGGTACGTGGCCGTGGTGGTGCCGAACACTGCTGGCATGCTCACGCGGTCGCCCAGCCCGCTGCCGGGACTGGTGTTGTAGGCGAGCGCGACGGTGATGCCGGTGGTGTCGGTGATGGGGGTGCCGTTGTCGGTGAGTTCGACGGTGATGGTGCGGCCGTTGATGTCGCCGGCGTTGAGGCGTATGTCTGCGATGTAGCCGTTGGCTAGGTCGAGTTGGATGGGTTCGCCTGTGGCTTCGCGGAAGCTGTCAAGCGTTGCCATTGCCGTCGTCCTTGTTTTCGAGCTGGCTGCGGAGTTCGGCTATCTGCGCGTCCTTGATGTCGCACATGGCGGCGAGTGTGGCGATCTGCCGGTTCGCGTCGGCGAGTTGTTCGGAAAGCTTCTGCGATACGAGTCGGTCGAAGCTGACGTACTGCTGGTCATCGTTCATTTTTCTACTACCTTTCATCTGGTTATTGGTTGCGGCATGAGGCTTGCGTAGAAGCTTTCCTCGGCGTTGTCGATGGCATTGGCAACCGTCTTGTCCGAGAGCAGGTCGGAAAGCGCCTGTGCGTCAACGCAGGACGTGTCTATGCCGGTTCCGGCGTCTGAGTCTTCGAGGGCGTATGTCGATACCGATTGCGCCTGTTGCGGGATGGTTGGTAGGTGCATGCCTTTTCTGGTGTCGTTGCGGGCTACAGTCAGCGGATCGTTCTGGACGGTTCCGTCATCGGCGAGCATTGACATGTCCGCCGCACTGTCGTTCAGCGCCGCTTCGAGCGCTTCATAGGCCTCCGTCCAGACCCCCCTGCCGGTTGACGGATCGTATCGCGTCGTGTCCTCGACGCCTTGCATTATCGCGGCGACTGCTTCGGCTGTGGATCCAAGTCCGAGCAGTGCCGTCCAGGATGCAATGGTTCCTGGGGAGAACACGAATTGCTGGTATCCGTTGACGGGTTCGTCGCAGTTGACGATGATGTTCCCGTCGCTCATTGTCATGGTTTGTCTCATGTTTGGCTTTCCTTATTTGACGAGCCATCCGAAGGTGTCGCAATACATGTCGACCGTACATGGGTTCCGGTCGGCGTTGTACATTAGGATGTCCCATCCGGATTGTCCTCCGGTGTTTTTGACGTGCATGATGATGCCGCCCCATTCTCCGTCAGCGTTTGCGACGGCGTAGTATCTGCCGTATTTTGCCGGCGCCGACGCGGTGAAGTGCACGGTCGCGGCCGCGCCGACCGAGATCGCCCCGCCGTTCGGCATCCATGCCTTCCATGCCATGGATCCATCGAGAGTATGACGGTTCGCATAGCCTCCGAGGAAGCCTCCCATGTAGAGGTATCCGGTGTTGATGTCTGCCTTCACCCCGACGGCGCCGTTCGGATCCCATGCCGCAAGTTCCGAATACGTGTCCATCGCGTTTGTGTCTGGAGAGGCCGAAGACACCAGTCGTGCGCCGGAGCTTTTCGCGTCATTTGACGACAGGCTGTAGTCGCGCATGACGAGTGCCTGGAAGACACCTCGCATCTTGGCGTTGTCGGTTTTCGTGCTGCCGACTCGTACGAAGGCGCCTGGATCTGTGTTCGCGCGACGACCGCCGTTGAAGGTGAGCGTCGAGATCTCGCCCACCTCGGAATTCGTGGACTCGGCAGCGATGTATGGCTGCTGCGCCGCATCTGTCGCGTGGATGAACGAGATGCCGGCGCCGGTGATGTCGGCGGATCCTCCGATCGGCTTCTGTTTGAATTTCGGGCTCATCCACAGGCGAGATCCGGACGTGCCAGTCTGGAAGGTTTCTGTGAGCGTGTTATGGCCTCCGCTGCCGTCGAGATGAACCGTTTCGACGCCGTTGGCGTCGGTCATGGAGAATATGCCGCTGTCGAGGTTCCAGTAGCTTCTCGCGCCGCTGATGATGCCGCTTCGCAGGTAGGTGGCGTTGACGTACAGCAGTCCTCCGCTCATGTACAGGCCCTGCAGCTGGCCGTTGTTCGTGAGCTTGTTGAAGATGTACTGCTGTGTGAGCGCCTTCTCGAACGTGTTCACATGGCTCGTGGCCGTGTTGTCGGCATACGATTTGGCGGCTTCGAGCGTGCTGGTGTCACCGTCGGCCGCCGCCTTCTTCGCCGCCTCGAGGGCCGCGTTCGCCTTGTTCGTCGCGTCCGTGGAAGCGGCTTTCTTGGCGTTGGCTTCCGCGCTGTTCGCCTTCTTGGTAGCATCGGCCGCGGCCGCTGATTGCGCGGCATTGGCCTTGCTTGTGGCGTCGGCCTTCGCGGACGCGAGCGTGTTCGAGCCGATGCCGTCGGCGTATTTCTTGGCCGCCGCCTCGGCTTCGGAGGTGAGCCGCTGTGCCGCCGTGGTGGTGGCGAGGTCGCTCGCCTTGTTCCCGGCAATGGTACTGGTTCCGGCCAGCCGGAATTCGCCGGTGGTCATGTCCCAGTACTGCAGGCCCTTCTTGTCGGTCAGGATGCCCGCCTTGACGAGGTTCGCGTCCAAGACGCCGGACTTGACGTAGGACGCGTTGGCATACAGGTTGCCGTTCTCCATGAAAAGGCCCTGGATCTTGCCGTAGTTCGTGAGCCGGTCGAACACGCTCTTCTGCCCAAGGGACTCGTCCAAGGCGTCCACGTACGCCTGCGCCGCCTTCTTCGCCGCCTCGAGGGCCGCGTTCGCCTTGTTCGTCGCGTCCGTCGAGGCGGACGCGAGCGCGTTCTTTCGGGCCTCTTCGGCTTTCGCCTGCGCGTAGTCCTTGGCCGCGGCGAGGTTGTCGATGTCGGTCTGGTCGGACTCACGCTTCATCTGGTCGGCGTACTTCTTCGCCTCGGCGAGCGCTGCCGACGATGAGTCTCCGGCGATCGCGTCGACCGTTTTTCCTCCGACCGTCGTTCGTGCGGAGAGTTTGAAGTCGCCGGTGTCGAGGTTCCAGCTGTTGTAGCCTGCGGCATCGGAGAGCAGGCCGGTGTAGATCGCGTCGGCGAAGAGTCCTTTGCCGTTCGCGAGGCTGCGCCAGTTCCAGTCGCCGTTCGCGTTCCTCGAGCTTGCGCACCGCCAGTATCCGCCGCCGATCTGGATGACCTGCGTGGGGTGCTGGTCGATCGGCTTGTCGTACACGTAGATGCCTTGGCCGGGTTTGAGGTACGTGTATCCGCCGGTGGCGTTCATGATCTGGTTGATGCGGTCGATGAGGTCCTTCATGTACGGGCCGGTGCCGCCGGCGGCGCTGTTCCATGCGCCGGAGTTGGAGACGAGTTTGTCGAGCGCCTGCTGTTGGGCGGCGAGGCGCTGCGTGTAGGATTGCCGGATGTTGCCGAGGGTGATCTTGGTGTCGGCGAGGCTGCCGGCAAGGTCTTCCTCGATCTGGAGGATGCGGCCTTCGAGGCGCAATGGTGTGGTGAAGCTGGTGTCGATGATCTGCACGCTGTCGCCGACGTCCGTGCCTTCCGGGTCGTAGCCGGCTTGTCCGAGGGCGGTCACGTCGGCGGTGTAGGAGACGACGGGCGTGGTGCGGGTTTTGAGCGCCGCTTTGGTGAGGTTTAGGAGTTCCTTGGGGTCTTCGCAGTCGGGGAAGTCCACGGCGGCTTCGCTGTGGTGTCTGGTGCCGTCGGCTCCCACGATGCCCCAGTTGGCGAGCGCTTGGTCGTCTTGGACGTAGGGTTTGCCGTTGTTGACGTCGGCGAAGCTGATTTTGCGGCTGTATCCGCCGGTGGCCTCGCCTTCCTCGTTGGTTTGTTCGATGCCTTTGCCCCACCCGTAGAGGCGGGTGATGACGTCGCCGCTGTCGATGTCGCGTTTGATTTGGGTGAGGTCTTTGCCGTATTCGAAGCGTTTCGTGGTGTTGGTGGAGCCCCGGTGTTCGACGAGGTGGATGATGCGCCGGCCGATCTGGTTGCCGGTCGGGTCGGGCTGGTATTCGGTCTGGACTTCGAGCCCGTAGGTGTCGGCGATTTTCTGGATGGCGTCGAGGGCGGTGCAGTGGTAGAAGGCGAGGTTGGCCGTGCCGGTGATGGTGCCGGTCTCGACGGTGCCGACCGCCCACCGGGTGCCTTCGAGGGCTTTGGCGAGGCAGGCTTTGGCGTTCGCGTTGCGGTTGCGTTTGTCCTCGATATAGGTGCGCGAGAGTTCGGCGATGCTGCCGGTGCAGTAGGCGACGGTGACGGGCATGCCTGCGGCGCGGGCGGTCTGGGTGGACTGGCATAGGTATTCCGCCCAGCGGCCCATCGAGTCCTTGAACGCGATGCGTTCGTCCTTGTTGATCTCGCCGATGGTGGTGATGTCGAGGGTGTCGGTGCCGTCGGTGGCTCTCGTGCGGATGGCCTTGATGGCGTAGGGCAGGTCGCCGAGCGGGTTGCCCCAGCGGTCGAAGATCATGTATCGCATGAGTGTGCTCCTAGATGAGTGTGAGTGGCCTGTACGCGAGACTGGCGGCGGTGGCTCCGGTGAGGGTGAGCGTGTTCAGGCCGGGCAATAGGGGGAAGTAGTCGGATTCGAGTGTGGGTGTCATGAGGTTGCCGTTGACGCGCAGCTCCCGGTGGTCGGGGTCGGTGTCGATGGAGATGCGTCCGGTGATGGCGGTGGTGGACGTGACGGCGAGTTTGTGGCCGTGCGCGTCCTTGATGCTGACGGTCTTGGCGTCGGCGGCGGGGGTGAGCGTCCATGTGGGCCAGCATGGCCGGTTGCCTTTGACGTGGATCGTGTTCGCGTCCGTTTTGAGCGCGATGGATCGGCTGCGGCCGATCAGGTAGGGGTGGGCGTCGATCTCGGCTTGCACGAGGGTGGCGATCTGGTGGTCGCCGGCCCATTTGTCTTCCCACGCGCCGAGGCTCATGCGGCCTTGGTATTCGCCGGGCAGGCTGCGCCATGAGAGTGAGACTATGGTGCCGGCTAGGGCGGCGAGCCGGGTTTTGGCGGCGAGGATGTCGTCTTCGCCGCCGATGGCGTACAGGCTGAGCGTGATGGCGCGGTCGCCCATGTACGCTGCCCCGGTCGGGTCGGTGAGGGTCAGGTCGAGCCGGCCGTCGCGGCCGGGCATGTCCTGCATGCTCAAGGTCGGTTTGGCGGCGTCGATGGTCACGCCGTCGGAGGATAGGGACAGCATCATGCGTTCCAGCGGGACGCCGTTGAGCGTGGGGTCTTCGACATGCGGCAGGCGCATGCGTCGCTGGTAGAGCATGATGCTGTCCTCTCTGGTTTTAACGGCCTCTCATGGCGAGGTAGTTGAGTTCGTAGCTCATGGGTTTGGCGAGCTTGCCGGCCATGACCTCGCCGCCTCGGTCGGACAGGTTGAGCGTGATGCCGCTGCTGAGCGCCTGATCGATGGCGTCGATGATGTCCTGTTTGGTCGCGTATTCGCCTTGGCTGCTGTCGATCGTGTAGGCCATCCGGCCGCCCGTGATGCGGGTCTGGTAGGCGTATGGGGTTTCGAGCATGCTGGTGTCGGTCTTCAGGCTCACGGTGGGGATCATGTCGGTCAGACCGTCGATGCTGTCCTCGACGAGGCCGCTGGCCTTGTCGATGCCCTGGGCCATGCCGGCGGGTATCCATTTGCCGACCTCGTCGCGGAAGATGCGTGACGGGCTGTGGATGCCGAGCACGCTCTTGGCCCAGCCGACGAGGCTGCTGCCGAGGTTGCTGATCGTGTTCCTGACCCACTGGAACGCGCCGCCGATGCCGTTGATGAGGCCTTGGATGACCTGACGGCCCGTGTCGTACAGCCATCGGCCCGCGCCGCTGACCGCGCCGAGCACGGTGCCGCGGATGCGGCCGACCGTGTTCGACACGGATTGGATGCCGTTGGACACGGCCGACGTGATCCCGTGCCAGATGTTCGACAGGAACGAGCTGACCGAGTTCCAGACGCTCGTCCACACGCCGCTGATGGCGTTCAGGACGGTCGAGATGGTGTTGCTCACATTCTGGATGCATGTGGACACCACGCCGCTGATCGCGTTCCAGATGGTGGACGCGACGGACCTGACCGCGTTCCAGATGCTCGTCCACACGCTCTGGATCGCGTTGAGGACGGTGCCGATCGTGGTCCTGATGCCGTTGATGATCGGCATGAAGAACGCGACGATCTTGTTCCACACGTCGGTGAAGAACGTGCTGATGGCGGTCCATACGGTGGTCCAGACGGCCTTGATTCCGTCGAGGATGTTCGACAGGAACGCTTTGATGCCGTCCCATGTGGTCGTGAAGAAGTCCTTGATCGCGTCCCATGCGCCCTGCCAGTCTCCCTTGAGGAAGCTGAGGAACACGGCGATGACGGTGCGGATCGCGTTCACCGCGGTCGAGATGTAGCCGCTGATGAGCGTGAAGATCGTGGAGACGACGTTGTAGATCGCCGTCCAGATGGTGCTCCACACGGTGTTCGTGCTGTTCATCTGCTGGGTGATGAACGAGAGTATCCAGCCGAACACGGTGTTGATGCCGTTCTGGATCGCCTGCAAGGGTGCGACGATGAGCGCGCCGATGACGGTGAACACGTTGACGATGAAGTCTCGTATCCCGGTGAAGATCGTCGTGGCGGTCGTGCTGATGCCGGTCCACACGCCGGACAGGAACGTGGTGATCGACGTCCATGCGCCGGTGACGCCGCCGCTGATCGTCTGCCATAGGCCCGTGAAGAAGCCGGCGATGCCGTCCCATGCGGATTGCACGGTACCTGTGATCGTGGCCCATAGGTTGGCGAGGAATTCGCCGAGCCCGTTCCATAGGTCTTGCGCGGTGGCGACGATCGTGTTCCACGTGTCCGTGAGCCATGAGGTGAACGCGGCCCATGCCTTGCGGCCGACCTCGGTCTGGGTGAAGAACCAGACGAGCGCGGCCACGACGGCCGCGATGGCGACGGCGATAGCGCCAATGGGGTTTGCCGCTATGACGGCGTTGAACGCGCCCTGCACGGCGGTCGCCATTTTGGTGGCGGCGCTCCACGCGGTCTGAGCCGTCTTGACGAGGCTGAGGCTGGAGCCCATCTGTTTGAGCATTTGAATCGGGCCGCCCAAGTCCATCATGAGCATGATGCCGTTGCTGATGCCCTTGGCGGCGGTCGTCACCGTGTTCATGGTTCCGGTGAGCGCCTGTAGACCGCTGTTGAGCGCCTGATAGCCCTTGACTGCGGCGAACGCGGCGCCGATGCCGATGATGATGGGCGCGAGTTCCTTGCCGTGCTGGATGAACCAGTTGAGCGTGTCGGCGACGAGTTTGATGCCGTCGGCGAGACCTTCGGGAGGGATCATGTGCACCCAGTCGATGACCATGTTGACGACGCCCATGATCGCGTCCCTGATGGTGTCCCACGCGGATTTGAACGCGGTGATCGCGCCGTTTTCCTCCAGTTTGGAGTAGAGGCGCTGGAACCAGCCGATGAGCCCTTCGATGCCTGCCTGGACGACGGGCACGGCGTTGGTGACGCCGTCGGCGATCCAGCTCATGCCGCCGGTGATGGCGGGTTTGACGCTGTCGAGCACGCTCGCGCCGAGCTTGACGAACGCGGCTTCGAGGTTGCCGGTGGCTCCCTCGATGGTGCTGGCGGATGTGGCGGCTTCCACGGCGGCGTCGGTGAAGCCGAGCGACATGATCGCGTCGTTGAATTCCTGCGCGGTGATCTGCCCGTCGGCCATCGCGTCGCGGAAGTTGCCGGTGTAGGCTCCGGCCTCCTTGAGTGCCTGTTGGATCTTGCCGCTCGCGCCGGGGATCGCGTCCGAGAGCTGGTTCCAGTTCTCGGTCGTGAGTTTTCCCTGGCCGGCGGTCTGCGTCAGCACCATCGCCACGGACTTGAAGGTGTCGGCGGAGCCGCCGGCGACGGCGTTGAGGTTGCCTGCGGCTTCGGCGAGCTTGTCGTAGTTGGGCACGCCGTTGGCGGCGAGCTGGGCGGTGGTGTTGCGGATGTCGTTGAGGTCGTAGACGGTCTTGTCGGCGTAGTCCTGCGTGCTGGCGGTGAGTCGTTTGATCTGCTGTTCGCTGACGCCGGCGAAGTTCAGGGTGCTGGCGAACTTCTGGGCGCTGTCGGATGCGCTGGTGATCTCGCCGGACAGGCCCATGAACGCTTCGATGGCCTTGCCCGCGACGCTTTGCGCGATGCCGGTGATGACGCCGAGTTTCGCGCCGAAGCCGCCGGCGAAGCCGTTGCCGGCTTTGATGCCGGCGGTGTTGCCGGCGGTTTCCGATGCGCTGCCGAACGCCGATTCGATGGCCTTGCCGACGCCCTTCATGCTGGGCACGACCTGCACGAACGCGGTGGCGATCTCGATTGCCATGCTATGCCTCCCTGATGGTGGTGCGCGGTGCGGCCAGGTATGCGGCCAGTTGTTCGTCGTCCATCGCCATGACCTCGCCGCCCGTGGCTTCATGCCGGACGGTGCCGGGGCGTTGGAGCTGTCCGCGCCAGCGCGCGCCCTTGCGTGAGGCCTCCTTGGTTTTCGCCCAGGCGAGGAACGCGAGGCTGTCGCGGATGTCGGCGAGGAGGTAGGTCTGGTCGTCCCATGCGAGGCGCGGGTCGAGTTTTTGCCAGACGATGGCCTGACGGGGCAGGTTGGCGGCCAGTGCGGCCGCACGGTTGGCGGGCAGTTCGCCCGTCCAGATGAGGTCGGGGTTGAGCCCATAGAAACGCTGGAAGTCCGCTTCGAGCGCGTCGGGCGCTGTGGCGAGCATTCCTATGAGCGTCAGGAGTTTGGGGCGACCTGTTCGAGGAGTTGGGCGATGAAGTCGCTGACCTTGTCGATGCTCACGCGGCCGGTGTCGGGGTCGCGCAATGCGTCCTTCATCGCCGTGTACTGGTCGCCGCACAGCTTCTTGAGGAAGGGGACGATGGCGAACGCGCCGGAGCCGTCTCCGGTCTGGGCGGTCTGGAGGTCGTAGAGGTATTCGACCATGTCGAGGTCGTTGAAGATCGCGGGGCCGACGGTGACGGTGACGCCCATGACCTCGACGGTCTTGGGCTGGTTTTTCGGGGTCTTGTGGTCCTGCGGCTGCTTGGCTGCCATATGCGTGTCCTTTCAAAGTGTCAAAGGTGCGCCCGCCGGACGGCGGGCGCGGGGTGTGGTCACTTTTCGGCGATTGTCGCGGTGGTGACTTTGGCGATGTATTCGACGCTGGTGGAGCCGTTGATGAGGTCGCTGGGGTTGGCGCTCATGGTCACGCCGTAGCCGATGGCGTCGCCGGCGCTGTAGGTGGTGTCGTCGAATTCGGTGATGGTGCCGTCGGCGACGACGATGCGCTTGACGCGGTTGCCGGTCATGGCGATCTCGAACACGAGCACGAGGCTTTCGCCGGACGGGATGGCGTGGTAGACGGTGAGCTTGTCTGCGGTGCCGGTGACGTTCGCGGTGCCGAAACGCAGTTTGAGGCTGGCTTCGTTGGTTTCGATCATGTTGAACTGCCATGTCTCGCCGTAGCCGCTGATCTCGGACAGCACCTTGATGCCGCCCATCTCGTTGATGTCGGTGGTGTCGGTGTCGGTGGCGTTGGTGACGCCGTCCTCCGACAGGTAGCCGACGCAGGTGTAGGCTGCCGGCAGGGCGGTGGTGGCGTCGGCGGGCAGGGCGGTGCCGGCGGGCGCGTAGTAGAGGCAGCCGGTCTTCTTGGGCTTTCCGAGGCTGACGTTTTTCTTGTTGTTGTGGTTGGTTTCGGCCATTGGTGTTCCTTTTTCGTGATGCCGGCGGCGCTTATTGGGTGGCGGCGTCGAGATGGATGGTGATCTGGTATCGGGGCTGGGGCGGCGGGCCGGGGTCGGGGAAGTCGATGACGCTTTCCACGCTGACGGCGGCGATGGGGTCGAGCAGGTCGAGGTCGAGCAGTCGGGGCAGCACTTGGCCCGTGGCGAGCTGGGCGGCCTGCCATCGGCTTTCCGCCCATACCTGTATGGCGAGGGTGGGGTGGCTGCTGTATTCGTTCTCGTTGCCGCCGACGCGCTCGATGGTGACGAGCCGCCTGGGCCGGTCGGCGGGCACTTCGAGGTATGCGGTCAGCCCGTCGCCGTCGGGGTCGGCGTCGATCCAGTCCTTGACCGTCTTTTCGAGGTTGAGGCTCATCGCCGTTTCACCGCCTTGAGCAGCGTGTTGTGCTTCGCGTTGTCCACCATCGCATTCACGTTGCCTTCGGAGCCGTGCCCGGTCGTGGCGAGCGCGACGCTGCCTTTGGGGGTGCTGACATGGGTTGCGGCCTCGTAGGTCGCGCCCTTGACCTGTGCCATGCTGTTGGCACGGGCGGCGATGAGCGCGGCCTGTTGGTCGATGGCCTGCTGGATGGGTGCGGATTGGCGGACTTGGCGGAAGCCGGCGAGGTTGAGTTTGACCTTTGCCATGCGTTGCTCTCCTATCCTCTGGTGTCGGCGAGTTCGACGGTGAGGTTCCATCGGGTCGGGGTCATGCCGCCCGTGTAGGGGCGGGGGTCTCCGATCACGGTGTATTCGACGCCGTCGATTCTCGCCTTGGCACCGCGCAGGCTCCGGTAGGGCCATGCGCGGGGCATGTGGATGGTTTTGGCGGTGCGGATGCCGTCGGGGCGGATGGGGTCGGTGGAGTTCGACTGGCTGCCGTCCTGTATGAGCACGTCGTCCACCTGTTCCTCGCGGGTGTTCCAGATGATGCCGCCGCCGGGGTCCTCGCCGGCTTTGACGCGGTGGATGAGGGTGATGGTCTCGCCTCTCATGCCGCGCCTCCGGCCATGTCGTAGGACCATGCCTCGCCGTCGCCGCCCAAGGCTTCCTTCTCGCTCGTGGTGAGGTAGAGGTCGCCGGCGGGGTTGGCGTAGCTCAGGCTTTCGCTGTAGCTGCCGGCCGTCTGGGTGGACTGGGTCACGCCCGACATGTCGGGGCCGGCCTGCATGGCTCGTTTGACGGCCATGCAGGCGATGCGCTTCAACGTGGCCGGCTTGGCGTTGGCCCATTGGGGGCATGTGGTGCGGATAAGGTCGGAGGCGTCCTGCAGCAGCGTCTCGGCGCGGGTTCGTTCCTCGCCGGTGAGCGCGTGCCATCGGGCTTCGAGGTCGCCGACCTGCGCGAACGGCTTCTCGTCGTCCGTTTCGTCCTCTCCCCCGCCGGCCTGCGTCACGGTTGTGCCGTCGGACAGGTTGAGCGGGGTGCTGGGGTATCCGTCCATGCGGGGTCTCCTTAGGCGAGGATGCCGGCGGCCTTGAGCTTGGTCAGCGTGGAGTTGACCTTCGCGACGATGGCCGCCGAGTCGGCGGATGCGGCGAGCTGCGCTTCGGCCGCCTGCTGGAGCACGCCGCCGCGCGCGCCGGCGGTCGGCGCGGGCGGCGTGAACGTAGACGGCTTGCCGGCGATGGCCGACCATGCGATGGTGGCGACGCCTTCGGCGAACGGGGTGCCGTCGGGCTTTACCAGACGCACAGGGATGACGAGGCCGGCCTCGTCGGCCTCGTCGTGTTCCTGTACTACGAGCGTCTGGGTGAGGGGCGCGGCCATCACTTGCCCGCCCTGCCGGTGCTCGTCGGCTTCTTGAGCACGGCGATGCCCTTGGGGTCGAGGATCGCGTAGCTGTACATGGCCTCGGTGCGGTAGGCGATCTGGTTGACGCCCTTGAGGTCCTTGCCGGTGTTGTCGGGGTCGCCGTATTCGATGATCTCGCTCCAGATGTCGCGCACCATGCCCCACTTGATGAGGCGGAAGTCGCCGAGGAAGGCGAGGATGCCGGTCGCCGGGGTGACGAGCCGGCCGTTGACCGTGCCGGACGTGGCGGCCGGGATGCCGTCGAGGTTGCCGACCTGGAGGTTGATCGGGATCTCCGGGTAGAAGCGCTGGCCGGTGGAGGGAACGCGAATCTTGCGCAGCTCGTTCGCCATGGTCTTGGACAGGGCGATGCCGTTGATGTCGTACTCGTCGCTGACGGCCTCGGCGAGGCTGTCGATGTCGGCGACGCGATCGTCGGTGGCCGGCACGCCGACCGCTGTTTTGGCGAGCGCGTTGAAGCCTTCGAGGGTCGTCTTCTTCTTGGGGTCGAAGGCGTGGTAGACGACGTAGTCGAGGACGCGGCCCATCGCGGCGGCCTGGTCTGCCTGGATCTTGCTGATGATCTCCAGTTTGGCGTCGTCGTCGGCCCACTGGAGCTCGTTGCTGAGGCGGGTGGTGGTCTGCACCTTGAAGCGCTTGCCGACGACCGGGGTGAGGGTTTCCTCGTAGCTGGACTTCTGCGCGCCTTCGGCGACGACCTCGGCTTCGGAATTGCCGGTGAAGACCATGTAGTCCTTGTCGAGGAAGAGCTGGGGTTCGCTCGGGGAGAGCGCGGCGATGGTGCTGGTGTCCTTGGCGCGCTTGGTGATGACGGTGGCTACTTCCTTGGGGAGCAGCACCTTGCTGGTATCGAGTGCCATGATGATGGTTTCCTTTCAGATGAGGGGTGAGGAGGTGTTGGCCGGTTAGAGGCCGAGGTTGCGCAGGTAGTTGACCATGCTCTCGTTCGGGCCTTTGCCGGACGGCTGGCGGTCAGCGCCGTGCACGGCCGGGGCCTTGGGTTTGGGGTTGAGCAGCTCGTGGATGCGCTTGGCGTGCGATTGCATGGCTTCGAGGCTGTCGCCTTCGATCACGTCGGCGGGTACGCCGGTCTCGGCCGACACCTGCGCCTTCCAGTCGGCCTGCTGTTCCTTGGCCTTGTAGGCGGCTACCTGCGCTTCGAGTTCCTGCGTGCGCTTGGCGGCCTTCTCGGTTTCGCTCATTTGGGATTCCTTGAGCTTTTCCAGCTCGTCGGCGGCGGCCTTGTTGGCCTTCGCTTTCTTTTCCCAGTCGCGCGAGTGGCCGAGCGCTTCCTTGTATTTGGCTTCCCAGTCGATCGGATCGCCGGCGTTCTCCGTGCCGGCCGATGCCGGCGGTTGCCCGGTGCCGCCGGTGGACTCGCCGCCTTCCGGCGGGGCCGCGACGAATCGGACGTGACGGGGTGTGTGGTTGAGGAACATGGTTGTTCTCCTTGTGGTTGAGCCCTTTCCGGGCATTGAAAAAGCCACCCGTGCGGGTGGCTGAAAACTTGGATGCCCGTCTTCGGGCATTGAAAAAGCCACCCGGCGAGGGTGGCTTGAATGGGCCGGAGCTATGTCGGCTGGGCCAGTTCTTTGTCGAGGGCCGAGGCGTATTCGTCCTTGTCTTCATCTTCGAGCAGTCCGAAGGCGTCGAGCAGGGGTTCTTGCGGCACGGTTACGTGGTTTTCGAGGATCGCGGCGATGAGCCAGCTCAGGGCGTAGTACTGTTCGCCGGCGGCTAGGCCGTAATCCAGTTCCTCGGCTTCCTCAAGGACGTCGCAGTATGGCCTCAGCCGCCGGTATGCGGCTTCGCATTGCGAATCTGTTGCCATAGCTTCTCCTTTTGCTGCGGCACGACTGGGTGTGCCGTGTGGACGGTGAATCGACCGCCGGTGTTTCTGGTTTTCTGGAGCCACACGCGGACGATCTCGTCTTCCACTATCTTATACAGGGTTTGACGTTCCCTGCCAGCCGGTATGACGAGGTCAGGAGCCACGACGGTCTCCTCTACAGCCCACTTGATTTTCTTCTCGTCCCATTCCTTCGGAAAATGGGTCTTGCCGGGTACTGTCGCGTCGGGACCGTGGTTCTCGAAGACATGATCCCATGTTTTCGCCCGTGGCTGGATGACCTCGGCGGGCCATTCGGCCGATAGTTCGAACACCCCAGAGGTGAGCTCGTCGGGAAACATGTGGTTCATGGTCTTCATTACGGCATTGGTTTCCGAAGTGCCAGCTCGTGATTTCGCGGCCTTGTACATGCGCTTGAACTTGTCGGGGTCGTAGCCTTCGAGTTTGGTCTCTCCCCATGAGGGGACGATCTTGCAGTCGCAGTCGTGGTGGTATCTGTTCCATTTGCCGGCGGTGTCCTCGCTGGCATAGACGAAGCCTCGGGATGCGAGCATGGCGCAGAACGCGCAGGTCTTTCCTTGGGGGACTCGCGCGTATTTGGGGCGGGTGGGGTCGTTTTGGGCGGTGAAGCGTCCGGTGAGGCGTGCGGTCTCGTTGATGATGTCCTTGGCGAGGCGTGCCCAGTCGTCTTCGGTGTAGCCTTGCGTGTTGACGGCCCAGAGGTGATCCATGGTCAGGCCGGCTTTGCTTCGTCCGTTGATGACGTCGGTGAATTTCGCGCCGACGTGCATGGTGTTGTTGTAGCCGCCGACGATCTGCCAGAAGGCGCGGTCTGAGCTGACCTGCGCCTCCTTGTAATCGGGCATGGTGATGCCGGCGGCTTCGGCCCATGCGGCTCGCACGTTCCTGTAGTAGTCCTGTGCGATGAGGTTGGCCTTGCGCGCGTAGTCTTCCAGTTGTAGGCGGGCTTGGCCGGTGGGATCATCGCCGAAGTAGAGGCTGTTGGGCACCATCGTCTTGGCCTCGATGATGAGGTCGGACAGTTCGTCCTGGTAGTCGTCCCACAGGTCGTTGAGGTGGCTGTTGAACGCTTTACGCTGCGCCGGGCTGAGGTTGCTCGGCGGCAGGCTGTTGCTGTCCATTCTCGGCCTCCGTTCCGGTGGCGGTCTGATCGGCGGCGTGCAGGCGGGCGCGTAGCGTGTCCACGGCCGCTTCGGTGCGTTTCTGCTTCTCGTAGGCCCGGTGGGCTTTGATCTCGTCCAATGTCAGGCCGGCGCGGGTGAGTCCCACGTCGCTGTCGGCGAAGTCGGGGTTGGTGGATGCGACCTTCTGGTACCAGTCTGCGCGGGCGGCGTCGCTGGTTTCCTTGACCGGTGCCCAGATGGGGCGCAGTTCGCGCAATGCGTCGGGGTCTGCGCCCTGATAGGCCAGTGCGATGCTCATGGCTTCCTTCAACGCGCGGCCGAAGCGCTTGTTTTGCCGGTCGGCGGTGCGGGACAGTTTGCGTTCGGCTTCGGCCATCGCCTCGGCCGAGGCGGGGTTGTCCATCGTGATGCCGAGGTCGTTGACGGGGATGTCGGTTTCCGAGCTGACCATGAGGGCGATGGTGCGCAGCATGTCGGCGTGCGGGGTCATGGATGCCTGCTGGAGCTGCTGCATGGTGGGCTTGTCGCCGTTCTTGTTGGCGGGCATGCCGTTCATGACGCTCACGATGCTGCTCCATGTGTCGTCGGTGAACTTCTTCGACGCTCCGATGAACCACACGCGGGGGGCTGCATAGAATTCGGCGGTGGCCTCCATGCGCACCATGGTTCGCAGGCCGAAGTCGGTCAGGTTCATGAGCGTGCGGGTGATGCGGCTGTTGCCCAGCGGATGGTAGGACTGGGCGTCGTTGACGAGGGGCACGACGCTTGGCCGGTCGAGGTGGGTTTCGATCGTCCGCGCCGTCCACTGGCCTTCGCTGTCGTCGATTTCGTAGACCTTGCCGGGCAGCCATGCGGTGAACGCGGTGATGCGCCCGGTTCTGTCGTCCTTGTCGGTGATGGTCAAGGCCGAGCCGAGGCGGCGGCGTCGGCGGTCCCAGATGCCCGCGCTCCAGTCGGCCGAGCGGGGCAGCATGAGGATGCGGCCGGGTTCGTCGGGGTCTTCGTACACGGTGATGAAGCTGCATCCGTGGATGTAGGCGCTGGTGATCGCCTCGGAGACGTCGGTGTCCCATGCGTTGTCGTCCACGAGTTCGTCCACCTGCGCCTGCAGCGGGTCGGGCGCGTCGAAGCCCTCGAACACGTTGAGGTCGGCGAGCGCTCGGACTGCTTTGTTGGGCCATCCGATCATCGGTTTGGCGAGGGCGCGCATTTCTTTGGGGATGCTGTAGGCGACGCCGTTGTATCGGTATCGGGCTTGGTAGTATTCGGCTCTCAGCATGTTGCGCGCGTAGTGGTCGCGCCATGTTGTGAGGAGTTTTTGGATGGTGGGCATGTCGTCGTCTTCGACGCCTTTGATGCGGGTGATGTTGGCGGATTGGACGGCGAGGTAGGCGTCTTGTGTGGCTGGGTTGGTGATGGCGACGCCGTTGTGGTCGGTGGCGGGCATTAGAACCATGTCTCCGTTTCTTGGGTGGGGTCTCTTCTGGTGGTCATGGCCCCGTGGAGGGCGAGGGTGACGGCGTTGAGTGGGCTGATGTCGGTGTCGTCGTCGGGTCGGTTCCATCCGAAGAGGCCGTTTTTGCCGATGGGGCGTGTGGTGGCTTTGTTGGCGGCTTGCCAGAGTGGTTGTTGGCCGTCTTCGGGCAGGTGGGTGAGGGTGCCGTCTCTGAGCATGTCCTGGAAGCGTCCGCAGGCGCGGCCCATGTCGGTGGCGGCGGTGACGGTGACGGTGACGCCGGCCTGGGCGAGGTCGGGCAGGAGCGCGGTGGCGGGGCTTTGCCCGTCGATGACGAGCGCGGCGGTTTGTTCCCAGACCTTGTCGATGAGGTTGACGGCCCACATGGTGCCGTCGTGGTTGGTGTCCCGGTATTCGGCGAGTTCGATGTGGGCGGTGTTGTCGTCGTATCGCATGCATGCGCCGATGGTCAGGCGCGTGCGTTGGGGGTTCATGTCGATGCCGAAGCTCATGACGCCGCCGGGGCGGCGGCGCTCGATGGTGGCTTCCTCCCATTGGCGGCGGTCGATGGCTTGGCTGAGGGCGTGTTCGTCCCAGATGCCGAGGGCCTCGCGCCGGAAGTCGTCGCCGGTGAGGTTCTCCCACAGGTTGGCGATGGATTCGTCGCTGGTGTGGGCGGGGTAGCTGGGGTTGGCTTTCCTCCATTGCTGGCGGTCGAGGGGGTCGGCGTCGCGGTCTGCGGTGAATTCGACGTAGAGGGTGCTGTGGGTGCGGCCGGCGCGCGTTTTGTCCCTCAGGCGGGTGAACGCTTCGCCGTTGTCCCTTGGGCCGGGCGGGGTGCCCATGTAGATGGTCTGGGGGTTCCAGGCGCGGTTCTGGGTCGGCAGCATCGACGCCATCGCCGAGTCGGACAGGTGCTGGGCCTCGTCGATGACGAGCAGGGCGATCTTCTTGACGCCTCGCAATGCGCCGCGTTCTCGCGCGCGGAAGAAGATGCGCGACCCGTTGCGGAAGCGTATCTCCTCCTTGCCGGCGGCCAGGGATATGCCGTGGTCGGGGTCAACGAGACCGCTCATTTCGGGGCGCAGGACGATCGCGCACAGGCTTTCGAACGTGTCCTTGATGACGCTGAAGTGCTGCGCCGTCCACACGATGCGCATGCCGGGGGTTCGGGCGGCGCGGTGGATCGCGACCCAGCCGATGTCGTAGGTCTTGCCTGTCTGGCGCGGGATCGACAGCACGGCGTTGCGGGCGCTCCAGAAGCCGTCGGCGCTTTTCGCGAGGATGATCCGGTTGATCTGCCGCTGCCAGACGTCGAACCGGTCGCCCGCCGCCGCGGCGAGCCTGTTGAGGCTCGGCTCTCCGCTGGTGTACAAATCGTCGGGGATGATCTGGCAGCTCGCCCCGTCAATCCTCGTGTTCATCCAATCGTATGTCCTCCGTGTCCAGGGCCTGCATGGCCGGATCGTGCCCGTTCGACGCCTTGTCGATCGCCTCGATCTCGGCGCTCATGTCCGCCAAACGTTTCGTCAGGCTGGCGAGGTCGCGTGAGCTTATCGACCCTTCGTCGAGCTTTTCGGCGATCAGGTTGCGCATCGCCACCAGGAGGCGGCGGCGATCCCCGGAAGCGGCGGCGTTGCTGACCCTATGGGACTTCGACGCGCTCTTCGAGCGAGGGGTTTTCGACGTTCTGGACACCAAGACGACCTCCGTTCGAGTGTGGAAAAAAGCCCGGGGGAAAAACGGCGCTTTGCCCGTGGTCGCCCCGGCGGGGCCGGGTGGGGTCTACTCCCCACCCCCGAACCAGTCCGAGCAGCGGATCGGCCCGGATTGGGTTGGCTCTGTGCGCTGTGGGGCCTTGCCCTGGGCGATGAGCTGGGCGACGCGCTCGCGCGCCCATGCCAGGCTGTGCGTGCCTTTGATGGCGTTGCACCATCGGTGCGCGGGCCCGCTGTTGTCGTGCGTGAGCGTGCCGCCGCGCGCCAGGGCGATGGTCTCGTCCACGACGAAGCTGTATGGATGCGGTGCCTTGAGCTCGTAGTCGATGGGCCGATGGCAGATGTAGCAGTCGGCCCGCATGTGCCGCCACCGCTCGCGCTCGCGCCGGCGGCGATAGCCATTGCTGTACCGCGGATTGCCCACGCATGCCTCCAGTCGAACGCTTGTACGGATCGGCAGACGGCGCTCGCCGGCGGGAAGAAGAGGGAAGAACCGCCGGCGAGGCGTCTGTCTGTGGTGGTTTCTCGGGTGCCGCATACGCCGGTTGTGCACGGTGCCGGCGGCGGCTGGCGGATGGTGCGGGATTCGAACCCGCGAAGCATGAGGCTTGTGTCATGCCTGCCCGCCTAGCAAGCGGGTGCCTTCGACCGCTCGGCCAACCATCCAAGGGGATCGGATACGAAAAAAGCCCATCCCCGATGGGACAGGCTTTTCCGATACTCCGATTACACGCGACAGCGTAACACGAAACCGTCTCACGTTCAAACGTCGCCGCCGTCGCGTTCGGCGCGATCCTGCGCGCAGGCCAACAGCTCCATGATGTTCCACTCCCAATAATGCCGGTCGATGCGCCGCGTGGACGGCATCTTGCCCCGGCTGCGCCAGTTCGCCAAGTCCTTGCCCGTCACGCTCACACCCGTGTTCTCCCGCACCCATCGGGCGGCGTCGGCCTGCGTGCGCGTGATGTGCATGAGCCCCGCGCCGCGCAGGTATTCCAACCGCACGCGCTTCAAGTCGAGCCATGCGCCGCATTCGGGGCACACCGCATACCGCGCGGAGCGGGCGGCGTAGATCGGCGTGCGTATCGGCTCGTCGTCGTCCCCCTTCGTGTTCAGGCAGTCGGGGCATACGCCGACAAGACGGCGCTCGCCGGCGTGCGTGGTGGCGGTTTCGACCTTTTCCGATAGGCGGATCAGGTCGGCGTATAGGTCGCCGGCCGTGTCGAGTCGTGCGAGGTCGGGCATGTGGTGCAGCAGCAGGCGGGTGATGTCGGCCCATTGCATGAGGGTGCGGGGCCGGTCGTATCGGTCGTGGCCGATCGGTTTGACGCCGAGCATGCCGCCGGTGAGTTGCAGGTGCGTTTCCACTGCGGAGTACAGGGCTTGGGCGGCTTCGTTGACCGGCGGGGCCGCGTATGCCCTGTTGCCGTGGCGTGGCGAGCGCTCGCGGGTGGTGGCTTGTTTGTAGGCGATCTGCTGGAGGGCTGGCATGCCGGCCTTCAGGAGCCATGCGAGGCGTCGCGCCCAGTCTCGGGCGCATGCCTCGCAGATGGTGGCCTCGGCCGGTTTGCCGCAGATGACGCAGTTGTGTTCCATATCCCCCGCCCTTGTCGGTGCTAGACTTGCCTTTTGGACAATGCAATGCCTCTGCCGCAAGGTGGGGGCTTTTTTATTTGCCTCGCCGCCGTTCCCGGCGTGGCGGATTGGCCGGGGGCGGCTTGATTTCAACGATTTTTTTAACTTTCCTGTCTATTGTCGCTGATGCCGGCGGGTTTCGGCGGCGCGTACCGGGGTTCGAGGAATTCGGGGCGTTTCGGCTGTGGTGGCGCGGGGTGGGCTTGCAGGATGATGGCCTTCACCTCGTCGACGGGGATGCGCAGGGACTGCGCGGTCTCTTCCGGCGGCACACCCTTGCCGCGCCATTCCACGATGATCCTCCTGACGCCTTCGGTGACTTTCATCCCCTCGCCTCCTGCCGGTCGAGCCGTTCGCATGCGGAGTGCCTGGCGCACATTTGGGCGACGCGGCGCATGCACTTGCGGATCGCGCCGTCGCAGGAGAGGGCGATGACGGCGAACCGGCCGAAGCATTCGGGGTGCGACACCCTCGCGGTGGGCGTGGCGGTGCCGCGCATGATGATGACCGGCCCGATCTTCCAGGCGGTGACGTTAACGTCGATGTCGATGTCGTTCATTCTCGTTCCTTTCTCGGCCGGCTCGTCCGGCCGTACTGCTTGCCGCCCCATATGCCCTGCAACGGGTAGCCGCTGATCCGGTTGTTATCGTCGGCAAAGGCGCGGCACTCGTCGACGACCGGGCATGACCGGCACACGGCGAGCGCCGCCGCCTGTTCGTATGGTTTGCCGCTGAACCAGAGTTCGGGGTCGTGGTCGCGGCATGCGGCTTGATGTCTCCAGTTCATGGGCTATCGGCCGCCGTCGCAGGTGAAGACGATGCCGAGGCGTTTCACGACAAGTCCCTTTGCAGTGCGTGTTGGCCGGCCGCGGTGATGGCGTAGCGGCCGTATCCGACGTCTTCCGCGTATCCACGTGCTTCAAGGGACTGGTAGGTGCGCCGGTGATTGCCATCCGCAGGATAGACGTCGCCATGCCTGACAATCTGGAGCAGTGCGCTCTTTTGCGCGTAGGTGAGTCGCCGGACGCTCATTTCAACGCCTCCGTCCGCGCGGCAGTGATCGCCAACCGCGCAAGCAGCCGATACTGCTCTTTCGCGTCAGGGTTCAACTTCGACCACAACGGCTCCACCTCCTCGAAGCCCATGCCCGACGTACCCGTATAGACGGCGAGCGCCGCCGCGTCGATCTCCCTATCGGTGATCTTGCGGCATACGCCGGCCCTGTACGCCTTGCGCGACGCGAGGCACTGGCCGAGACGGGTGATGCCGGTCGGGCGCTCGCCGTTGTCTGGGTAGGGGTAGCGTTCCTCGATCTCGTTGGTGATGATGCTCATCGTGGTTCCTTTCCTGTGTGGTCGTCGGCCCTTGTGGTGGTGTGCATGCTTACCAGTCCTTTTCGAGTTCTTGGCAGTCGGGGCAGATGGATGACGTGGTGTCGGTGAGCGGTGCGCCGCAGATCGCGCAGATGGTCGGATCGTTGGCCGGTTCGGGTCGGTGGGCTGCTTCCAGGAGGCGGCGGATGAGTTCGATGGTCTGCGGTGCGGGGGTTGTGGTGTGGGTGCTCATTGCTTGTCCTTGAGTTTGATGTGTTCCCAGTCGCATGACGCTCCGCCGGAGTCGGAGAAGCATCGGACGGCCGCGCTGCCGTCGGGCAGTTCGTACCAGCGGACGTATCCGGGGTCGGGGTTGTTCACGGTGCCCTGGACGTCGCCTTTGGGTGTTTCTCCGCATGCCGTGAGCGCGAGGATGGCGAGGATCGCCGTGAGGGTTGCGGGTATTCGTTTGCGGGGGTTCATGATTGGGTTCCTTGGTGTCCGGCTCGCATGATGTCGAGGTAGGCGGTGTAGTCGTTGATGTCCCTGTGGATGCAGTCTTGGACTCGGTGGGTGCCTGCGTGGTTCTGGTAGGGGTCGCGGCCGATGGCTTGGTCGGTGAGGCGCAGGGTGGTGAGGTCGAGTTTTCTGTGGTGGAGCCCTTCGGCGATGGGGTGGTTGAGGTGGCGGCTGAGGTGGACGTCGAGTTGGCGTAGGTCGAAGTCCACGTTGGTGCCGGCGGGGTGGAGTGTGTATTGGCTGAGTTGGTCGTTGAGGAATTCGTGGATGTTCCATGCGGTGTGCTGGTAGTCGTAGGTGTCCTTGGGTGCTTCGGCGCTGGCGAGCATGAGTCCGTTGGCGAGGTGCATTTCGTAGGCTTTCAGGAGTTCGGGGTAGTTGGCCCAGTTGCGTATGTTGTCGGGGTGGACGATCAGGTGGAGGCTGTCGTGGGGGTGTTTGCCGGTCATGTCGGTGACTTGCATGCCGACTTCCAGGAGTTCGCACTGGTAGGGGTCGACGCCGGTGGTTTCGGTGTCGATCCAGAGGAGCATGTCGGGTTTTCTTGGCGGGCGGGGCGGGTCGAGGGGGATGGTCCGGTGGCCGATGGCGAGGGTTGTCGTGGTGTCGTTCATTCGTTGCCTTTCTTGATGTTGATGTGGGTGGGGAGGTCTTCGGGTGGCGGGCATGAATGCCATTGGCCGTCGGTGTCGAGCAGTATCCAGCCGCGCCGGCAGCTGTACACGGGCACTTGGCTTGGCTCGGGGTCGTAGCTTTTGAGCAGGTAGCCCAATGCTCGGGCTTGTTCGGGGTGTTGGTGGATCCATCCGTGGCATCCGGTGCTGTTGTCCGTGCCGCACACGTCGATGACGTTCGATGGCGCGTGCCGTTCGGGGTCGCCGTATGTCTGGCTGCGGCGTTTCCTGTGGTGGTGGCTCATGCCGGGCCAGTTTCCCGCACGCAGGTATCGGTCGCACACGATGCACCGGTTGGACTCGCGGCCTTCCACGAGGCGCAGGGTCTCGGATGTGGGCTGGTCGCTCATGCCTGGCTCCTTTCGTTGATTTCCTTGACGAGCCTTGCGGCCACGGTCTCCGGCTCTTCGCCGGTTTTGACGTGGGCCCAGAACGTCTGTTCGACGCTGTCCGTCCACGTGCCTGAGGGGACTTGGCTGATGGCGTGCTGGTTGAGCCATTGGCGGGTGATGCCGCCCCATTCGGTGTGTGCCGGTGTGTTTGACAGCCATTTGACGTATTGCCGGTTTTCGAGCCATTTGCGCATCGATGGCGTGAACCGGTCGCCGTCCTGGCGCACGGTTTGGGCGTAGCGGATGACGGCTCCGAGCAGTTGGCTGGCCTCGACG